>JAEEGK010012845.1_pt1 | contig 18966 bp, 23 predicted proteins | sample 8958771 | NCBI WGS metagenome assembly JAEEGK01 (sample SAMN16246547, study PRJNA631951) | gut metagenome | biome: gut microbiome; feature: rumen; material: SC-attached | host: Bos | place: Iran: Karaj | collected 2018-10
AAGCGATGTTGTTCCAAAACCTACCCAGTTCTTTGACGAAACCGGAATACTCGAAGTCGAAGCAAGAGATTTCGTCGATGAAAACCACACAACGTTTCTTGCGCTTGTTTTTCTCGATAATGGTTCCCAAAGCCTCAAAAGCCTGTTTCCAATTCTTCGGTTCGGGGCCGTCGTAGCCATATTTGGTCAGGGCCGACAAGAAAGCATCCCTTTGGTCTTCCCGATTTCCTTCCAACACGCCACTGACAAAAAAGTCGAACTTGTCCTTGAAGAAATAACGAATAAGGGATGTTTTGCCAACGCGGCGTCTTCCATACAATGCGACGAATTCGCACTTTCCACTTTGGTTGTAGGCCGACAGCTTCGCCAGTTCTGTATCACGTCCAATAATCTTATCCATAGCGTTCTAATGTTTTTGCAAAGGTAGTGTTTTTCTTGAAATGTTCCGCCAAACTTGCCAAAAAAAGCAAAGTTTGGCGGAACATTTGATTCTTTTGCTTGCCAAATCGATGTTTGCCAAACGCTATTTTTCACTATAATTCACTACATTCCATTGCCGCCCGGCGGAAAGCCCCTATTTTCGCGCCATGCAAGGCAAGAATGAAGATATGACTAATGAGCAGTCCACAAAAAAACGGCGGATGTCCGTGGCCGTAAGGAAAGAATTGCTATCTTTGCGGCATCGCTTCGGCGAAAGGACATCTTGCAAAGGACGTTTGACGACGCAGTTCCGACTGGTAAATTCTGGTAAAATTCTATCAAGGGACGAAAGGCGGCAAATGTCTACACCTTATTGTTATAGGGCGTGGACTGCTTTTCCTCATTTTTTGATACGGTTTACCAGAGCCATCCAGCGGAATGAGAAAGGTTGGGACGCGCTCTCTCTTTATGCCTTTGCCTGAGTGAAAACAAACTGGATGACCAATGTATAAAAACGAAGAAAAAAAATCGATGTACTGAGCATTAGTCTGAAAAATGACTATATTTGCAGCGAGTTGGGGGAGACATCCTGACTCGGCAAGGAAGGCATTCCTATAGTCCCAAACTATGAAATCGCCAATTTTAAGTTACGAGGGACGAGGACTAATGCTCACTTATTGTTTTTGTTATCAATGTGATGCTTAAAGCATCTGATTGGGATAAAAACGAGCGTGGGGTATTTGTTTCTTCAGTTCATTTCGTAACGGGTGTTTGGCGATACCTATAGTTTGATGGACTTGACAGAATCGAGTCTCACGCTTTTCTTGTGCCATGACCAATGTATAAAGCCAGCCTTGGTGGGACTTGCAGGCATAAAAAGAACATTATATGCTTTACAGAATCACAGTAAAAAACTCAAAACTCACCAGCGGCATCCGTGTTGAAAAAGGGATGTCCGTTGATGTGCCAAGCAACAGCATGAGCAACCCCGTGACAACCAACGGTGGCCAAGCCGTGGTGGATTCCTTCATGCGGATTTACGGAATTGACATCAGAAAGGCCGGCGCTTTGAGCATGGCATATTTGGATGTGGAGAGGATAGGATAGGATAATTGTTAATCAACCTAAATACTAACTTAATAATTGTAGATTTATGAATGTAAACAGCGAAAGTTTAAAACAAATCCTCGAAATGCTTCGAGATGCACTCGAGCCAATTATCAGAGACAAAATTGAGGAGGTGAAAGTAAAAATCAAGGATGAGTATATCCCTAAACTGAAAAAGTTTGTGGAGGACATACTCAAGTCGAAAAATGTTAAGTACGAATCCGTGGATGTGCTATCAAAATCTGACTTGATTTCGTTAATTAGGCTGAACAGAGTTAATGGCAGTGATGGAGTTGCCGCGTTCAAACAGCAGAAAGACGAAAAAATGTTTGTTTATCTTGCCTATTGCAAGGACAGAGATTTACTCCCAGAGGAGACTAATTGTTACATCGTGATTGAAGCAAATTCTCTAAACGATGATGTTAATGAACTTTTCAATGAATCAGATTTAATCATTCTAAATTAATGTAACATGAACTTAATTAATGACTTTAAGAGTTTTCTTCAAGAAATCATGGATGCTTTAAAAGCGTTCATGGAGAAGGTAAAAGGCATTGTAAAGAAAATCATTGCCAAGATTGTGGATTTTAAAAATCAGATTGTTGATTGGATCAAAAACCATCCTTTAATCAAGGGAAGGCATATCCCATTCCTAATGAACAAAAAGATGTTTGGGAAGATGCTGAAAGAAGCCCCAACAGTTAAAATCCCAAACTTGTTTGGCGAAGAAAAAGTTGGACTGTTCGAAGGTATTTATGACGATCAAACCGATGAAATAACAGACCTTCGGTATATTGCCGCTGATCAATACGATGAACAGACCAAAGGCGTACTTGGAAATGAAGAATTAGTTGTCTTAACCTAAAGAGAAGAGTTGGCGCTATGAGTACATTAGGATGGATAGCCACCGCTGTTGCAATAGGCGGTGCTGCTTACTTGATTTTGAGAAGCAAAACCGTATCGAAAAGCTTTAAGGACAAAATCGAGGAGTCTTTGAGAAAAAAGATAATCTCAACTTCTGAAAATGTGGAGGAACTGCGAATGGCAGATGTCGTTTCGTTTTTCAAAAGCAAAAGTCTAGTGAAAGGTCGTGACATCCCGTTTGTAGCCACCGTTGCTAGTTTCAGCAAGGTTGTTTCTTTGCCTAATAAAGAAAATGGGTATATCCTGGGAATTTATAATGAAGCCAATGATGACCTAACTGAAATCAAACTCATCTATGCAAAAACTGTAGATGAAAAATTCAAGTCTGTCATCGGTAACGAACAATTGGTTGTATTAACTTAACCAAGGTCTGGGGACTATGGGTATCCATAGTCCCCAAAACCGAAATAACAAACAATATGTGGAATGAAATATTAGAAATCCTAGCGGGAGTGTTAATAGGTGCAGGTGCTGCCGCAGCAACGATTTGGATTGCAGACAGAATTATTGACAAAGCCACAATCAAGGCTGAAGTCAAGAAAAAGACGCCAAGTGCATTCAAGGCTTTGATTGAGAAGAAAAAGAAAAATGCAGTTGATGTAGGAATTTTTACCAAAAACGATAATAGAATAGACGGAATAACCCTTGAGTCAGACCAAGGCATTTCAAATGAAATTGAAGTCGGACAAGTTTTGTATATATAATGATTAAAATCAGTGTAAAAAAAGGGAATGTTGACAGGACAGAATTGCTTTTTGCAAGTCAAATTGATCAAGAATTGTCAACATTTGTACGAGAGTATTTAACAAAAGAGAAATGCTCATTTGTTGTCGCGATAAACAGTGAATTGACTGATAGGCGAAGTGATGCGATTTCATTTGACCAAAATGCTTCATTCTCAATTGCAGGAAGCATTGATATGGCTCAAAAAATCAGGGACTATGTTGAACAGAGACCTGATTCGACCATAGTGATGCAACATCATTCGTTGGTTATTCATATTTCTTTCAAAAAAAGCTCAACAAGCAAGATGTCCAATGAAAAATCAACTATGGATAATAAACAAAAAAAAGAAGAAAACGCATTGCAGTTTATTCCGCAACAACCAAGATTCGACTTCAGTCAAATCATTTTGTCTGATTTTGTTAGGAAAGAAATATTTGATGCACTTAAAGTGATAGAGTGTAAGGATGTTGTCTATAATGTATGGGGCTTTTCTGAATGTGATCCAATTCCAAGAAGTGTATTGAATTTTTATGGTGACCCAGGCACAGGCAAGACGATGTGCGCCCATGCTATTGCAAGCAAATTGGGGAAGAAAATCCTTGCATTGAACTATGCTGAAATTGAATCCAAATATGTTGGTGAAGCACCCAAAAATCTTCAGAAAGCATTTGATACCGCCGATGAGACAGATTCGGTTTTGTTTTTCGATGAGGCCGATTCCTTCCTTGGTAAGCGGATTCAGAACGTAACGCAAGGTGCGGAGCAGGCCCTTAACTCATTAAGAAGCCAAATGCTGATTTTACTTGAGGAACATTCTGGAGTCGTGATTTTTGCAACTAATCTTGTAAGCAATTTTGATAGTGCTTTTGAATCAAGAATATTGAAACACATACATTTTGAGTTGCCGAACCATGATGCTCGAATTGAAATCATTAAAAAAATGATTCCGACAAAACTACCATTGTCAGAACCGATTTCCAAAGAAACCCTTGATGAAGCAAGTGACATATTGGAAGGCTTCTCTGGAAGAGAGATAAAGTCAGCGGTATTGGAATTGCTTTTGGGTAAGGCTGAAAAAGATCCGACCAATATTACTTTCAGCAGTTTAGATTTCATAAATGCTTTCAAAAAGAAGAAGATGCAAAAGGAGCAGTTGAAAAATGAAGAAAGAAAAATATTGAAAGAAAAAATCTTACGGAAATTGTCAGAAAAAAGTGAAGAAACTAGACTTGAGAACGAGTTGAAAAATGACAACGAGGTAAAAATTGAAGAATAAAGAAATTGAATATGATTCGAGGCAAAATCCCCTTCCGCTGCACCGACTGCCACAAAATATTCATCGATGTGGATATTGAATGGGGTGCAACCGTTTTTTCAGTTCCGATGAAGTGCCCAAAATGTGGCAGCACACATACTTTGCCGATATTCGCTCCAAAGTTAATGTATAGTGACATTTGGAAAAAGATGTACGAAAACAAATAAGCCAATGCGTAAATCTACCCTCACCTTCACCCAACCCGCCCGTCGCGTCTATACCGCCACGAAGAAGGCCGTCCAACAATGCGGCCAGTTCAAGCGGATTGAATGTAACGACCAGACCTTCACCATCACGGCAAGGCACGGGATGAGTTTGTTTTCGTTGGGCGAAAACGTCACCATCCATGTGGTGGCCACAAGCACCCAGGAAACCGAGGTGAGGATAGAATCGGCCTCGCGCAACTTCCTCAACTTCATCAACGGCGGTGCCAACAAAAAGAACGTCCAAAGCCTCGAAGACTACATCCGAAACGAGGTGTATAAGCTTTGCAGCGATGAGGAAATCAAACTAAACAAACAATAACTATGGCAAAATCAAAGCAAGACAAAGCCCGCGAGGAGGCCATTGAAAACCTCGGCAACAATTTCATCTTTGAAGTGTCGGCTGAACCCATTGCACCGGAGGACAGATTTGAGAACTGGGAACTGAGTCGATTCTTCTTTGCAAACAATCCCTGGTGGGCTGAACCTGGCGAGCCAATGGATGTCCCAGAAAGCATCAGGGATTATGCCATCGACGAGCTACGGAAGCAACTTCCCAAAGGTTATTCCATCGAAGACGACACCATCATCAACCCTTGCAACAACGACTACCTGAAAGAGACTGTCAAACGCCTTCAAGACCTCTTGAAGCATCCCGACAGCATCACCTCGTATCCCTATCCTTTGGGTTGGTGGAAAACGGAAGTGTGCCAATTTCACAACACATTGATTTGCTTCCGCACAGAAGAAGACAAGGAACTATTCACCCTTCACGAGTTTCTGCTCTACATCATTCCGCATCTTGGCGAACGCTACGAGAAGCTCTATATCGGCGGGATATTCAGTTATTGCTATTAACAGAAAGCAGGACAACCCTTGCCGTTTTTCGGAAAATGAGTCTTTTTGCCCCCGAATTGGGTAGAAAGTTTTGCATAAATATTCTACTATAATAATTCTTCATGTTTATTGTCTATTGATGGCGATGCTAACAAGAATAACGTCCAAAGCCTCGAAGACTACCTCCGGAACGAGGTGTATAAGCTTTGCAGCCACGAGGAAATTAAATTGAAAGTAAACCAATAATACTACTATCATGAGTATCATTTCAAATATCCGCTCCCTGTTTGGAGCAAAGAACGAGAAAACCAACCCCATTCCAAATGAAAATGATTTGGATGGCTTGTATGAATTGGCAAGGAAATATCTGTATGGAGACGGACTTAGACAAAATCCTGCATTGGCAATTACATATCTTGAATTTGCCGCCCAAAAAGGACACGCAAAATCACTTCGCACTTTGGGCATTTGCTATTCGGAAGGGATAGGTGTCGAGCAGGACTTTGAGAAGGCTTTCGAATTGTATCAAAAAGCCGCAGAAACTGGCCTGGTGGACGCTTATTTCGATTTGGGCGTTTGCTATCGGCGTGGCGAAGGGGTGGAAAAGAACCTTGAAAAAGCCAAGGAATGTTACCAAAAAGCCATCGATGAGGGAAACGATAATGCCTTGGTAAACATGGGTGTAGTGTATGAGCTTGAGAAAAACATGGACAAGGCTGAGCAATACTATAAAATGGCGGCTGAAGCGGGAAACGCTGACGGCCAATTCTGCTATGGGATGCAGTTTTACAATAGGGAAGAATATGATAAAGCAGTGCCTTGGTTCGAGAAAGCCGCCGAACAGGAGGAGCCTGATGCTCAAACACAATTGGGAATCTGCTATTTTGAAGGTCGTGGCGTTGAAAGCAATCCAATTGTTGGAGCGTGGTATCTATATGCAGCAGCCGATCAAGATTGGCAACGTGCTATCGAACTAATCAATGAGAATAACATTCCCCGCCCGACAGAAGAAGAGTTAGAGGCGCAAATTCGTGATGTTTAGAGATGAAGCTCAAGCTTTGCAGCGATGAGGAAATCAAGTTGCGGCGGTAAGTTTTTTTCAACACGAATGTCCATAAATGATTCACAAATTTTCATGAATTCTTTTTGGTAATTGACTTCGTAATCTCCGATTTCGTGTCCAATTGGTGGCAATTCGTGTTTAAGAAAAACCATCTTTTACTATAATTCACTACATTCCATTGCGCATCGGTAGCGGCACTTTATTTTTGCGACCGTTATCAAAATCAACGCACTATGGGATGCTTCATCTTTTTTGATTGTCTGGTTGGACTGATTATCCTCATCTGTATTCACGCGCCGTGGTGGGCCTGGACCCTCTATGCCGTCAGCGCCGTGGTAGGGTTCTTTGTTTGGGCTGCGAAAGAAGGCGAAAATGACGACAAAAAGAACGGTGGGACAAAGCAGGAGTAGCAGTAAAGACTAATGACGGAGGACAAAGGACAAAAGACGATCCCCCAAGTCCCTCAGTCCCAAGTCCCCAGTCCTCAGTCCCCAGTCCCAAGTCCCAAGTCCCCAGCCCTCAGTCCTCAGTCCCAAGTCCTAAGTTCCCAGTCCTCAGTCCCAAGTCCCCAGTCCTAAGTCAATAAACACATAAGTTCAATTATAATCATTATCATCATGACGAATAAGAAATCAAAAGTGGCTGAGTTTTTCGGCAATGTCGGGATGGCGTTAGCTTTCATCTGGATGTTGCCCGTATTTGCCGTTAAGGGCATCCAGGAGCATTTCGAGAAGAAAAGGAAAGCCAAACAACCCAAGCCAGAACCCATCAAGTTTGTCTGCTCCGAGTGTGGCGAAACCTTTGAGGCCGACAATGTCAAAATGGAGGTGAGAAACCATGCTTCTTCTGATGGCGATTACACCTATTCAAAGCCTCAGTCCTGCCTGAAATGCGGTGGAAAAAGGACGCGCCCGACCGAATCCGACAAGGCTTTTTACCAACGGCTTTGGGATATGGAGGAGACGGCAACGTTCATTTCGCATCTCAGCATCAACTGGGGCTCTAACGACAGCCTCGTCGACAAAGGTCAGCAGGAGTTCAAATGCACCCAGTGTGGAGCCACATTCTCCACCATCGACATAAGGCCTCACCCTTATTCGGCCTCGTTTCCGTCAAGGTGTCCCCATTGCCAAAGCATCAGGACACTGCCTGCCTCAGAGGAGAAACTTGCCCGTCGCTATGAAAGCATCTGGCTGGTGATGGAGCTGGCGGAAAAGGAACGGAAGGAAGACAAAAAAGAAGTAATTTTTGAAAAATTCGTGGCAAATTCATGGTAATTCGTGTTTGAATAATTTTTCAACACGAATGTCCATAAACGATTCACGAAATCGCAGATTCAACGGAGTTAATTGTTCAGAAATTATTTTTGAAAATTGACTTCGTCTAATCTTTGATTTTGTGGCCAGTTCGTGGCGATTCGTGTTTTCTAAAAATAGACCTCTGCCGATTTTCGAAAAATGTGTATTTTTGCACCATACAAATTCAATTGCCATGAAAAAGATTATCACCAACTTACTCGCCCTATTGGGCCTGGCCACCGCCTGCGGCCAGCAAGGTTATGAAAATGCAGAAGTCAACGCGTTTGCTGAACGTATCAAAAGCCCCGATGTTGTTTTGCTCGACGTGAGGACCGCCGAGGAGTTTGGCGAAGGCCACCTCGCGAATGCCCTCAACATCGATGTCAAAGAGGAAGGTTTTGTCGAAAAGGCAAAATCGACCCTGCCAACCGATAAGACCATTGCCGTATATTGCAGAGGCGGAAAACGCTCAGCCAATGCCGCCGCGATGCTCGCCAAGGAGGGCTTCAAGGTTGTGAATCTTTTGGGTGGCATCATGGCATGGAAAAGTGCGGGGATGCCAGTAGTGATGGCTGAAGAAGCCTACGAAGTCGACACCTTCACTACCAAGAGCGGCAAGACGGTGAAGTTCCACGCCTTGGTTCATGCCAGCATCCGAATCGAATACGACGGGAAGGAAATCCAGATTGACCCCGTGGCGAAGTTAGGGGAGAAGACCATCAACTACGCCGCCATGCCCAAAGCGGACTACATCTTCATCACCCACGAACATCACGACCATTTTGACACCACGGCCATCAACCAGCTGACGAGCGACAACACTCAATTGATTACGAACCAACGCTGCGCCGAGATGCTTGGCTACGGCACCGTGATGGCCAACGGCGACACGCTCCAAATTGCCGACGACTTCACCGTTGAGGCCGTCCCCGCTTACAACACTACTGAAGGGCATCTGCAATTCCACCCCAAGGGAAGGGACGACGGCTTCATCCTCACTCTCGATGGCCTTAGAATCTACATCGCCGCCGACACCGAGGACATCCCTGAAATGGCTGAGATCAAAGACATCGACGTCGCTTTCATGCCTTGCAACCAGCCTTATACCATGACCCCTGAACAACTCATCAACGCGGCACGGATAGTCAAGCCGAAAGTGCTGTTCCCTTACCATTACGGCCAGACGGATGTGAGCGGTATCCCCTCACAATTGGAAGCCGATGGGGTAGAGGTGAGGATTAGGCATTATGAATGATTTTTTGCGGCATAGATGAAATAACGATTGAGATGGCAAACAATACAGCATATCAGCGTGTTATCGAAAAGTTTCAGTTGGAGCCACATCCTGAAGGCGGCTACTACCGTCAACTATTCGGCAACGACGACTCAGGCAAAAAGGATATTTCCACCATCTATTACATGCTTACAGGCAACGACATGTCGGCTTTTCACAGGCTACACGGCGTGACGGAGATTTGGTATTATCATGCTGGCGAACCGCTTAACCTCTATGTCATTGATGCCGAAGGGAATTTGGTCGTTCACAACCTGTCGCCCGACGGTGAAATGCAGGTGGTAATCCATCCAGAGCAATGGTTTGCAGCGGAAATCCCCTCGAAAGAGGGATTCTGTTTGGTGGGTTGTGCAGTGGCGCCTGCCTTCACCTTCTAGAACTTCGAGCTTGGAAGCAAAGAGACACTATTACAGCAGTTTCCAAAACATGCAGAATTAATCGAGAGATTATGTTCGGAATAGACAATAGCCTCGCCGGTTTTCCAGCGAGGCTATTAGTTTTAGTGGAGATGGAGGGAGTCGAACCCTCGTCCAAACAAGGAACCCCCATGGTTTCTACATGCTTATTCCGCTGTTGGTTTTCGTGCCGCGCAAGGGAACGAACGCCCTAAACGTGACCTTATCTCCTAAGGCTTCGCCTTGCTGTCGGAGCGCCGACAAGGCTATCCCGAAATTGCTTAGCACCCCGGGCTCAGGCCGGAATCAGGAATCTCCACCTGCGGGATGTCTCGTCCCCTCACCTTGTGAAGGGATTAAGCCAGTAATCTACTGTGCTTCGATTAGGCAGCGAGAGCGTAGTTGTTTTCGCCAATTACTTTTTTGCAGTCAAGATTTACGAGCGTCACTGCGAGGCTCGACATGCTTACATGACAATTCATCTTGCTGTCAAAACCATACATCCCCATTTTTAGTTTAGAGTTTAGGGTTGAGAGTTTAGAGTTGTAGGGCTGTCACACTGTGGCAGCCGTACAATTTGTTCAGTTGACAGTTTTGGTTGTCAAGCTCAAAGAACGGACTGCAAAAATACAGCTATTTTCTTTACCCCGCAAGGGGACTGTGAAAAAAGTGGTAGTAAAGCAGGCTTTTGAAAGCATGTCATTCCTGTGTTGGCTTTTATAGGCCCTTGAAGCTATGTCATTCCTGCGTTGGGTGGTGCGGTTGCAGGGAATCTATAGCTTCAAGGGCCGTATATTAAGGTTAGCCTTATTAACCGCAGCCCATAGATTCCCGCCTTCCCATCTGCCAACGCTGGAATGACATGGGCTGCTGGAATGACATAGAAGGTCGAATGGAAACAACACTATTAATTCAACGGGTTTCCAAAATGAACCACGTCGTCCTTGGTGATGGTGCTGCCGCAGAGGATGACGAGACGTTCCACAATGTTGTGCAGCTCGCGGATGTTGCCCGTCCACTGGTACTGTTGCAAGGCTTCGATGGCGCCTGCCTCGAAGGTGGGGGTGGCCTTGCCCATGTCCTGTGCAATCATTTCGACGAAGTTCTGCACCAACAGCGGGATGTCGTCCTTGCGCTCGCGCAACGGCGGCACATTGATGACGATGACGCTCAAGCGGTGGTAGAGGTCTTCGCGGAAGTTGCCTTTCTCAATCTCTGACTTCAGGTTTTTGTTGGTGGCGGCCAAAATGCGCACATTGACGGGGATTTCTTTTTCGCCGCCCACGCGCACAATCTTGTTTTCCTGCAAGGCTCGCAACACCTTAGCCTGAGCTGGAAGACTCATGTCGCCGATTTCGTCCAAGAAGAGCGTGCCGCCGTCGGCCAACTCAAAGTCACCCTTCTTTTGTTTGATGGCGGAAGTGAATGAGCCTTTTTCGTGTCCGAACAGTTGACTTTCAATGAGTTCTGCTGGTATGGCAGCGCAGTTGACCTCGATGAAAGGACCACTGCTTCTTGGGCTGAGTTCGTGCAGTTGCCGGGCGACGAGTTCCTTGCCCGTGCCGTTTTCGCCCGTAATGAGCACGCGTGCGTTGGTGGGTGCCACTTTGCCAATCATGTCCTTCACCTCCTGCATCGGCTCCGACTCGCCAATCATCTGGTTTTGGATTTTCACGGCTTTTTTCAACACTTTGTTTTCGGTAGCCAAGTTCTTCTTGTCCAAGGCATTACGCAAGGTGATGAGCAGGCGGTTCAAGTCGGGCGGCTTGGGAATGAAGTCGAAGGCGCCTTTCTTGATGGCTTCCACGGCGGTCTCGATGGTGCCGTGACCCGAAAGCATGATGACGGGCACGTCTGACTCGGCTCTGATGGCTTCCAGCACTTCGATGCCGTCCATTTCGGGCATCTTGATGTCGCAGAAAATGGCGTCAAATTCTTGTTCCTTAATATGTTGTAAGGCTTCCTTGCCCGTTGCGGCATCGTCCACTTGATAGCTTTCGTTTTCGAGGATGTCGCGCAGCACGCGGCGGATGGGGGCCTCGTCGTCGATGATGAGTATTTTGGTCATTCTTTTTTATTTTTGTGCAAAGATAGTGATTTTTTAAATGCGGAATGATGAATGCGGAATGATGAATGTGGAATGATGAATGCGGAATGATGAATGCGGGATGATGAATGCGGGATGATGAATGATGAATGCGGAATGTGGAATTTTGAATTTTAAATTTTGAATATTTGAATTTCAAATCGCAAATCTTTTTATTTTTGCCTGCAAATTGAAAAGTGATGAAGAATATTTTACTGTTTTTTGGTGCGCTGTTTCTTATGCAGACGGCATTGTTTGCCCAAGACACGCTTCCTGCGCCTTCTACTTATCAGGTCAACAAGGTGTCATTCAATATGGTACGTGTCGAAATGGGCGGCTTTTGGATGGGTGCCCAGCACATGGACACTGCCGAGTTCAATTACGACCGCATGTCGCAAATCGATGAAGTGCCTGTGCATTATGTGGCCATGAACGAGGATTATTACATCGGTCAGACCGAGGTGACGCAGAAACTTTGGAAAGCGGTGATGGGCTATAATCCTAGCCGTTACAAATGCCCAAAGCGCCCTGTGACCAATGTCAATTACTATGAGGTGCAGGAGTTTCTGAGACGTGTCGACAGCATCACCGGGATGAAGTTCCGTTTGCCTACCGAGGAGGAATGGGAGTATGCTGCTCGTGGCGGCAAAAACACGAGAGGCTATATCTACAGCGGCAGCAACGAGGTGGATCGTGTGGCGTGGCACAATGGCAACGCTAACAAAACCAAAAAGGTTAAGAAACGCAGCTCCAACGAGTTGGGTATCTACGATATGAGTGGCAACGTGTGGGAATGGTGCAGCACTCGATACCGCTTTTTCGACCAGGAACGCAATGCGAAACTGGGGAAAGACGGAGAGATGTATATCATCCGTGGCGGTGCTTGGGAGTTGCCCAAGTCGTCGTGTCGTGTGTCGTGGCGCGGCAAACGTTTACCTGACTTGAAGAACTCGTTTGGCGGTTTCAGGCTCTGTCTGGATGCCAAATATGTGAAAGAAGAAGCTCCAGAAGGGGAGATTCTGATGAAAGAGGGTGAAACCGGCAAAAAGGAATGACCTCTTACGGTGTCAGCCGTAGTTTTTTGCTCCTATAATTAATAACGGCCTTGTAACGTTTCAGCAGGTCGCCACCGATGAGTCCGTCGATGTGAGGCAGGCCGACTTTGCCGTACATGTCGTCAACGATCTCCAAATCCATGGCGGCGGCTTCATAGTTTTGTATTTTCAAATCCCCGATGAAGAAACTCTCGATTTTGAAAGTGATGATTTCGGAATCGGAGATGCCTAATCCGGCACTTAAGCCTTCTTTTTTCTCAAACTGGACATCGTCGATAAAGGTGGAAATGGTCTTGGGATCGAAGACGGAACGCGAAGCACCCGTGTCGATGATGAAAAAGGCTTCCTTACCATGAATCATGCCTTTGACCATGATATGGAAGCCATCTCCTTCGAGGTCAAGTAGTTGCAGCGGAACTTCGATATAGCGTCGCATCAGAAATTAGGCTTGATGGCGTATTTCTTGTAGAAGTCCTTGATGATTTTCACGGCGTCGTCGGCGTTGTCTACCACATGGAAAATCTCAAAGTCTTCTTCCTTGATCATGCTGTTGGTGAGCAATGTGTTCCTGAACCAGTCAATCAGGCCTTCCCAATAGTCTTTTCCGACCAGCACCACGGGGAACTCGACCATCTTGTTGGTTTGGATGAGGGTGATGGCTTCGGAAAGCTCGTCAAGCGTGCCAAAGCCTCCTGGCATGGCGATGAACCCTTGTGCATAACGCATGAAGATGGTTTTACGGACAAAGAAATAGTCGAAATTGATGTTTTTGTCGGAGTCGATGAAGGGATTGAAATGTTGTTCGAAAGGCAGGTTGATGTTCAAACCGATGCTTACGCCACCGCCTTGTTGCGCGCCTTTGTTGCCGGCTTCCATGATACCTGGGCCACCGCCTGTGATGGTTCCGAAGCCGTAATCAGCCAACTTTTCGGCAATCTCAACGGCCATTTCGTAGTATTTGTCGCCAGGCAGGGTGCGGGCCGAGCCAAAGATGGCTACGCACGGTCCGTTTTTTGCCATTTTTTCCATGCTCGTCACAAATTCGGCCATGATTTTAAATACCGACCACGAATCGTGACTTTTGATGTCGGTCCAAGCTTTGGGATGGAAGCTATCGTGGATAATTTGTTCTTGTTTTTCGCTTATTGGCATAAAAATTCAAAAATTTAAGATTTAAGATGTAAAAAATGTGTATTTTTGCAGCCGTCAAACGCGAATGTAGCTCAGTTGGTAGAGCATCAGCTTCCCAAGCTGAGGGTCGCGGGTTCGAACCCCGTTATTCGCTCAAGGGACTTGATTTATTTCAAGGGGGAGCGCGGCTGTGAGGCCGCGCTTTTTTTATCCCTTATTCCTTGGATTTAAACGGGTGTGCCGCATTCGGGACAGAACTTGCCTGTCACCTCGGTGCCGCATTTCGGGCATTTCTTCGGTCCAACGGCTACCAACGGGGTGCCGCATTCGGGGCAGAACTTGCCATTGCTTTCCGTGCCGCATTTCGGGCATTTCATCATGGGCTTGGGTGCTGGAGCGGGTGTGCCGCACTCGGGGCAGAACTTACCCGTGATGGGTGTGCCGCACTTCGGGCAGGGAACGCCTTTTGCTGCTGTAGTTCCACCTTGGTTGTACGGGTCGTAGGTGGTCTGTTGGCCTTGGTTGTTCCAGGCGTTCTGCATGGCGCTGCCTGTCATGCCGCCTGAGCCCATGTTGGCCATACCGACACCCATGAAGCCGCCCACTGCGCCATTTTCGTTGGCGGCGGCGGTCTCCATCACGTCGATGATCTTGCCTTGCTGCATCATCGTGTTGGTGCTGTATTCGTAGCGGTCGATCTTCTTTTGGCTTTCGTCGTCGAGCGACACGGACTCGATGGTGAAGCTGACCAATTTGACGCCACGGGCGCGGATGGGCTCGTCAAACACCTTTTCGTCCATCACCTGCTTGATTTCGTCGGTGTAGCTGGGCAGTTCGAGCACGGGCACGCGGTGTTTGCTGGTGCCCATCTCGTTGAGCACGTTTTGGAACGAGGCCATCACCTCGCTGCGCATCTGCTCAGTGATGTCGTTTTTCTTCACCACATCGGCCGTGCCGGCATGGTTGCGCATGAAGACAGCCACGTCGTCGAGCACGAAGGTGTATTTGCCGTAGCAGCGCACGTTGACGCCCATGGGCATCAACGAGTTGGTCATCTGGTTCGGGATGGCGTGCGACCAGTCCTGGAAGGGGATAGGCGTGGCAGTGCCAAACTTGTTGTCCAAGATTTCCTTGACGTTGAAGAAGAACACGGCTTGTTCCTTAGCGGGTGTGCCGCCGTAGGTGAAACGTTGCCACATCTCCTTGAAGACTGGGCCAAACTGTCCGCCAAAGAACGAAGGCGACGAGGATTGGTCAAATTCGTAGATGCCTTCTTCGGCTGTGGCGTCGAGCACCGAGCCACTGTCGTAGATGACGGCCACCTGACCAGGAGCCACGAGGATGCGGCTGCCTTTGGAGATTTGCCTCGATTTGGTGGTTTGTTTCACCATCAAGGTATCCATGCCCATGTTTTCACATTTGATAAGGTCTAACCATTGGTCACTCAGAGTGCCGCCGATTGAGCCTGCTATTGCTTTGATAAGTCCCATAGTATTTTGTTTAATTGTTTATTGTTTAATTGTTTATTGAATTTCAAGATTTCAAGATTTCAAGATTTCAAATTTCAAGATTCAAAAATTCAAAGATTCAAAGATTTAAAAATTTCTAATTTCAAGATTCAAAATTCAAAATTCCGACCTCTACATTCTACATTCCTCATTCTGCATTCATAATTCCTCATTCTGCATTCATCATACCTCCTACTTCATACCTCAATAACTCTCAACTCTCAACTCTCAACTCTCAACTCTAAACTTTCAACTCTCAACTCACCCTCTGGATTGCTTCGTACCTCGCAATGACGCAAAGCGGCAACTCATACCTCATACTTCATACCTCAATAACTCTAAACTCTCAACTCTAAACTCTCAACTTTCAACTCTCAACTCACCCTCTGGATTGCTTCGTGCCTCGCAATGACGCAAAGCGGCAACTCACAACTCATACCTCATACCTCATACTTCATACTTCATACTTCATACCTCCTACTTCATACCTCAATAACTCTAAACTCTAAACTCTAAACTCTCAACTTTCAACTCTCAACTCTCAACTCTCAACTCCTCGAATGAATATCCGTCAAAACCCAATCATGTTCCCCATTAGTAATGACGCTGCCGCAATAGGCGCATTGTCCCGATGACGTGATTTCAGTCGGGGCACCGCAGTTGGGGCAATTGGTGATGGAGGTGCCTTTCTTGCCAGGGTCGGTCTTGAGGCCAGCCTTGCGGTTGAAGACCATCTCGTATTTCATGTACCAGTCGCGGTTGGGGTCGCTTTCGAGTACCTTCTTAGTCTCATCGTCGATGACATAGTCGTGCATCAGTGCGTTGAGCCACACGATGAGCACTTCCTTGTCGCCGTCCTGCCTGAATTCATGGAGCGAGCAGTGCTTGATGGTGATTTTCTCCACCACGTTGGTCTTTTTCAAACGAATGTATTCGTCCAACTGCTGCTTGTGCTGGTTGAACAAGGTCTCGCTCTCGAAGGGGCGGATGGGCTTCCAGTCCTTGTTGGTCCAAGCTTCTTGTATCTTCATGAACACCTCGCGAGCGAAGCCGTTGAACTTGTCGGCTGAGAAAGCAGGGTCGAGTTTTTGGATTTGGGCAGCCACCGTGACGCTGTTGTCGAACACGAAATCGTTGTTGGCTTGCTGGTTCACCCTTTGGTTGATAGCATCCGAGCTGTTCGATTTCTTCTTCATGATGCGGTAGACGATGATGATGGCCACCACCACGATTATGCCTAACACTGGACTCTCGATGAACAGGTTGATAAGATAACCGACAAGCACGCCTATGTCGAAGTCGCCGCCGAAGCCGCCATCTCCGCCGCCGGAGCTATAGCGGTTGTTGTTGCCTACATCGGCAATGCACAGATTGCAGCATACTATAGCCGCAATCAATAGAAGAAAAGGGAGATAATTCTTTAATTTATTGAAATTCAATTTTTTCATGGTAAAAACAACAGACCATAATTGGGGTTATCATTCTACAAAAATAATAAAAAGTTGTGAAATTGCATAATTGTTGCCGAAAAATACGAAAAAAGTCCTATTTTTGCAGCGTCAATCCGTGAGACGGAAGCGAGGGAGCTTAGCTCAGTTGGTTCAGAGCATCGCCCTTACAAGGCGGGGGTCGTTGGTTCGAGTCCAACAGTTCCCACAAAAAAATGGCTGCAAACGCAGCCATTTTTTAGTTGTAAGTTATCAGTTGTTCAGTTGACAGTTATCGCTTCACCACAATTTTATGGGAGACTATCTTTCCGTCCTTCGTCAAGCCTTGGATGATGTAGAGACCTGTGTTCAGCTCTTCAAGGCTCCTTTCGGCGATGGCTTGTCCATGGGTGTTGTAGATGTTTGTGACGGTAACGATTTCCTCGTCCGTGTTTTCAGGAATGCTGGTAACGTCGACAACCACATAATCCACGCCATTGGGGTTGAGGGCGTAGTCCGACTCGCAGTATTCGTAAACGGCCTTCAGTCTGTAAATTAAAATTGCGCTGACTGTCATTTCATGGAAATACTCGGTCTCGGTGGGGTCAATCTCCACAGTGATTATGTTTCCGTCGGGCATGGTGATGTAGAGTTGGTACCATAAAGGCTGTGTTTCGGGAGCTTCCCAAGTCAGCAAGGCACCGAAGGTTTGGTCTTCTTCGTTATACACATACTCGCCATCAAAGTTCTGTGGTGCAAGGCATTCCACAGGGTAGACGGGTTCTATTTGTCCCATAGTGCCGTCGGGACTGATGTTTTGTCCGTAGAGGCCGCCATCAACGCTGTTCACCCAGGCCACGATATTCTGCCCGAGGTGGAAACCGGCGCTGTTCTCGCACATCGACTTGCTGTAGGTGTTGGAACTCAACGTCTTGCTCCAAATCTGGTTGCATTCCATGTCGAATCCGATGGCTTCAACGGTGCTGTTAAAGTCGTTGCTGGCAGAAGCTTTCTCGCAAACTAAGGTGAATCCGCTGCCATCCTCAAAAGCATCGATTCTGAGGTTTCCGTAGGGCACGCCATGATAGTCGGCCACCATGATGCCGTCGTCCCACACCTTCTCGCCTGTAGGGGTGATGCGGTTGACGTAGATGCGGTCGTTTGACTGTACGTAGGAGTCGACTTGAATGTAGGCGATGATAAGGTCATGGCTCACCGGGTCAACCGTGGCGTAAGCGTCAAGATAGAAGTTTGCAGGGTCCATGGAATGTACTGCGACGCCATCCGGGTTGTGGATGGTATTGATGCCGTTGGCATCGTAGTGGAACACGTATGTGTTAAACGCACCTTCGATGCCTGGATGCCAGAGGTAGGCATAGCCACCGCCCATGCCGTCGGGCACCACGTGGTGAAGGTAGGTGACTTGGAAGGTCTGCGAAGCCATCAGCTGGACTTCAGGGCCGATTTGTTCTCCTTCTCTCGTGTAGCCCACGACATATATTTCCTTGTCCGTGTAGAGACCACTGCCGCATTTCTCGTAGGTGAGGAATACACTATTGCCGACGCCGAGGGTCATTTGACCGTATTGGACGTTGTAGCCTTCAGCGGCAACGGTGATGGTGGGATACAAACCACCGCCGGCTTTGATGTATTGCAGATAGAGCTTGTGGTAGTCGAAGCCTAATGCCCACACGCCACCATCGTCGCCGGCAATGACTTCGGTACGCGAGAAGGCCATGCCGCCGAAGAGTTCGACACCATGCTCGCCCCAGGCATAGCTGCCGTCGGCGTTGATTTTGATGGCGATGGTTTGGCCGTCATAGTTGGCAAAGCAACTCACCACAGCATCGTCGGTGGTGGCACACATGGCCACGCCCTCTGATGACGAGCTGAACTCATGTGAAGTGATACGAATGCCATCAGCACCCCATTGTGGCGTGCCGTCGAAGGTGAGGCGTTGCAGGGTAGGACCCCAGCCGTTGCTGCCGCCTGAGTTCCACTGTACGTAGGTGTCGCCCGTGTCCTCGTTGGTCGAAAGAAGGATTTCGCTGCCAAAAGAAGAGGCATTGGCGAGTAAACTGTTGGTAGCAGGGTCGTCGACCCATTGGGCTTTCACAGTAATCATTGCTGTCAAAGCGAAAACAAAAACGATTAGTTTTTTCATACTATTAGAGTTT
>JAEEGK010012846.1_pt1 | contig 18966 bp, 10 predicted proteins | sample 8958771 | NCBI WGS metagenome assembly JAEEGK01 (sample SAMN16246547, study PRJNA631951) | gut metagenome | biome: gut microbiome; feature: rumen; material: SC-attached | host: Bos | place: Iran: Karaj | collected 2018-10
ATGTGTAAATTTACAAGAAATAACATTTTATGATATATCTTCAGATTATTTATTTCCTATATTAGAAGAAATAAATTGTCCAAAAATAAAAATAATAAATGCAACTTGTGAAGACATTGATTCAGAATATGATTGGACAAATATATTTGATAAAATGCCTTTATTACAAAAAATAAATATTGAAGAACATCAAACAATGAATTGGACATATGAAATTAGACCTGTTTTTCTTGCTGAATGTAAAAGAATTTCTTTTCCTTTATTAGAACAATTAATTAGAAATTATTTAAATGATTCTAATGATAATGATATTAAAATGCAATTTGATGCTGAATTCGATGAATTTTGGGATTATTTTAAAAGTAAAAATGATATTTTAAATAAAACTAGTCAAATTAAAGGAGATGTTGTTCATGATATTCCTAATAATTTTTTTAAAGCTGTTATTGATAAAAAAAGCGATTTAGAATTTTTGAAAGCAGAAAGATATTTATATTGCTATGTTTTATGTGATTTTGATAATGATATTTTGGATTTTGTTAAAAAAATAAAACCACAGTTTTTACTTGTTGAAAATGGAAATGTTAATTTGGATGAGTTGAAAAATATTCAAGAATTAAAATTCGCTTTTATTAAAAATAATAAGGAGTTTCATGTTAAAAATGAGAATAATATTTTGGAAAAAATTTAAAAAAGATAATAGAATAATTAAAAAAAGAATAAATAACAAGAATTTATTTTTAAAAATTTAAATTAAATAACTAAAAAAAACACAAATCAATTTTCTCTCTCTATTTTTAACTTTCAAAATAATTAAAAAACACAATTAAAATTAAATAACAAAAAAAGCATTTATTTAATTATCAATGTCAAGTTGATAACTTTTCATTTCACTAAGGCCATCATTAAATTTAGTAATTCTTAAAATGATAATAATTCCTAAAGATATAAGAAACAGAAAAATAAAAATCAAAATATTTAAAGTAGTAGGATCAATGATATCATTAATTTCTTCAGGTTCATTTTCTTCCTCATCAAATTCATCAGAATCATCATAACCAGGATCTTCACCTTCTTCAATTTTATAATCAATTTCAATATTATCATCAACATATAAAACAGTATAAAATTCTTCATTTCCAATAGAACTCCAAAATCTAAATAAATTACCAAATTGAAAATTTAAAGTTTTTGTTTCTCTTTCATTTAAATAAAAGCATGATCCACGAATTGGATGAATATATACTGAACTATAATCATTATATATACATATTAAACACATTCTATCAAAAGGATTTTTTAATATAAATGTTTGAACCATTAATCTCTCTTCAAATGGAAATATTAATACTTTATTTGTAGGAATATCTGTTATTTTTATTGATTCTTCATATCTTACATATTCTTCTTCTCCTAAATCTATTTTAAAAAATACTAAATTTTTTCCCTTTATTTCATTAAATTCTAATGATTCATTTTCTACCATTGTAACTGAAAAATGTACTTTTGGATTTTTTAAATTTATTTCAAAATTTCTTTCTTGAAATTCAAAATTAAAACTTTGAATGTGTTGTGTTTTATCTTTTATTAATTCTAATTCAAAATCAAATTTCCTACTAACCATATCTAAAGCTCTTTCATCATAAGGTTTTGCTTTAGAATCTAAATAAATAGGATAAAAATTACCTGTGTCTGCAGTAAAAGTATTAGTTGAATCAAAATATATTAAATGTATATTAGAAGGTTTTGAGCAAATTATTTTTAAATAAAATTCTTCATCTGCGTCAAATAAACTTAAACTTTCATAAAAATATTTTGGATTTAAAAGTGACTCTATTTCATTATTATATTCATACATTCTTCCAAAAAAAACTTGTGCATCTCCATATACTTGTCTATAATATATATATAATTTTTCTTCTTCTGATGGGTTTTCATTTTCTGGTGAAAACATTAAATATGTTTTTCCACAATCATTTATAGTAAATAATCTACCATATGAATCAAATAAATTCGATAATATTTCTATATCATTAAAAAATCTATGTTTAAATTCACAATAAGACTCCTCTTCATTTATAATTAAAATTAATTCATCGGGTAATATTTTCTTATCAAATATATAAAATTGGTTTTTATATATTGGAATATAATCTAAATATTCTGCATCAGAATCTTCTTTACTAAAATCTAATATTACAATACCATTTAAATTACTAGTAGAAGCAATTAAAACATTACCATTATTTTTTTCAAAATCACTTTGAGTTAAATACAATATATTTTCATTTTCAAAATTAAAATTACTCCAAGATAATGGATCTTTCAATAATTTAATCATATAAAATCTTTCAATATTATCATACATATTAATAGCAGTAGCATTAAATTTAACTTTAAATCCTAAAATTTTTTTATCTTTATCATTATCATTTCTAGGAATTTTAATATATATATCACTTGCCACAGAAGTAAAATCACTTTCTTTTAATTTTTTAAAATCATTTTTTTTAAAATCTAAAGCTGCAGAATGAGGAGAAGATTTATCATAAAAACAATAAGAATAACTTTCAATTTTATTATAAACATAATTTCCTCTTATTAAAACATTATCATATTCTAATTCAGAAACATCCATAAAAAAAAATAAATCTTGAGAAATAATAATAGGAGCTTCTTCTGAAAAACCTTCATCAAAATCAATAATAATAGGATCATCATATTTATTAAATGAGAAAGCAATATCAAAATGATATCCATGACTATAATGTCTTTGACGATCTAAAGTTAATTCAATATAATAGTCTTGACCTTTATCAAGAGAAATAAATTTACCATATTGTAATTGAGTTAAATGTTCTGAAAATTTAATATTTTGAAATTCATCATCAGTAGTAATTTTAATATTACAATTAGGATCAGAAATTAAAGATTGAAACTGTAAATATAAATAAACATTTTCATTATGACTATTAATATGGAAATAATAAGTTTTAGCTTCATTATTATAATAAGTATATCTGAAAATATAAAATACTTCATATAATTCATTTTCTAAAGATAAAGTAATATAAGTATTAAAATCTCCTACTTCAGGAGCAGAAAAAACTAAATAAATATATCCTTCTTCAGATAAAAAATCACCTTCAGTAATAATAATTTGATCTTGATTATAACATTGTTCTTCATAAATAGAATCTTTAAATACTTTATTTTTTGGATCATAATATATATCTTCTTCATCAATATAAATATATAATGTAACATCATCTTCTACTCTTGAATAAAAATCTATTGTTAAATTTGTTTTTTTACCTTTTATTGGAGAAATAAAATATTTAAATATTTTATATACTGATCCTCTTTCTGTTCCTATTCTTATTGATCTTCTTTGATATGTTTCTATTGGAACATATTCATCATCATAATATTCTTCTTCTTCAGATTCTTGTAAATTTCTATTTGATTGTGAAAATAATATTTTCTCATATGTTATAATTGTTAATGTTATTAAGATATATATTTTTATTCTGGGAAATTTCATTTTTTTATATCTTTTTATCTTTAATTATTAATTTATTTTTTGGTTTTATATTTATTTTTAATTTTTGGAGCTATTATTATTTTTCCTTTTTTGATTCTTTAATTGAATTAATATATATTTATATTATATTTTACATATTTATTTATTTATTTTATTTATATTTATTTAATTGTTTGGAATTTTTAATTTACAATCATTTCCCAAATTATTTATTTAATTAACAATTTATAAGTTTTTATAATTGAAATATTTTATTTTTTAATTAGATGATGTTAAAAATATTATAATATTAGAATAAAACTTTTAACTTAAATATATAACTTTATAATATGATTTAATTGAATTTAAAATTATTCATAATATAAACCATTCTTTCTTTTGAGTACATTAACAATAATTAATTTTTGCATAAAACATTATCAAATAAAATATAAACAATAATAAAAACAAATAAAAAAAAAATTATGAATAATAATGAGTAAATTAGTAAAAAAGCTGAATTCAAATGAAAAAAATATTCCTTTGGACAATAATTTCATATCAAAAAATTCAATGAACTTAAATTACAATCAACAAAATTCAATAGTAAATAACCAAAATAACTTATCAAGAATAGAATTAATAAACAAAAAAAAAATATTATCTCCATCATTACAATCAAAAAATTTTAAAACAAAAAAATATTGTTCTATAATTCACATAGGCTCAGAATATCATCATGGATTAATATTTATATTATTTTTCTTAATAAAATATATTTTATCAATAATATTTCTTGAAAAAAAAAAAATAATAATAATAGAATCAATATTATTAACAATCAGTTTAATATTATGTTTAATTTGTATATTTTCTTCTCCTGGAATATTACCTCCAAATATAGATAATAATCAAAATGAAACAAAAAAAAATTATAAGAATTCTTCATTTCCTTATAAATTTAAAGAAAAATTAATAGTTATTAGAGGTCAATTATTAATATTAAAAGTTTGTTCAACATGTTTAATAACAAGACCTTTAGGTTGTACTCATTGTAGTAAATGTAATATTTGTGTTGAAAAAATGGATCATCATTGTCCTTGGGTTGGAAATTGTATTGGATTAAATAATTATAAATTCTTCTATTTTTTTATCTGCTTTTTTAATATTCATTCTATATTCAATTTTATTGTTTGTCTTTTTAAAATTATCAATTTTAAAAAAAAAATTGAAATTATTCTCTCAGTCTTATTTAATTTCATTAATATTGTTACTATTTTTTTTGTCAGTGCTTTAATTTATAATCACACTTCTTATATTTTTTTAGGGGAAACTACTTATTTAAGATTGAAATATAAAACTTTATTAATTTTATATGGATATAAAATAAATAAGGGAGTGAAAGATAATTTTTCTAAAATTTTTTGTCAAAAATATGAACCAAAGAAAATATTAAAAAAAGAACTGATGTTTAAACCTTTTATATATTTTAATTTCAGACAAAAGAAATTGTATAATACTAGTGATCCTTTATATTCTTTTAATAATTTAAATAAGAAAAATAATAATAATACAATAAATAAGATAATAAATACTTCAAATGATACTTTTAATCATATTAATATTAATTATTATATTTCTAATAATATTATAGCTGCAACAAATAGAGGAAAACAACATATATTAAATATAAGTAAATCTTATGAAGAAGATAAAGGGAAAAATAGTGATTTTGTTAATGAATCAAATAATTTAAATGTTTGTGCTAATAAAAAAGCAAATTCTGAAAATTCATTCAGTCAAGGAAATAATATTACTTTTGTAAATCATAATCCAAAATAATTAATAATATCTTTTTATATATTAATAATAATTAATTTCTTTTTTTTATTTCATATATTTTTATTATATTCAATTAATATTTTAGGAAAATTAAAATAAAACTATTTTATTAATCACTTTCTTCATTTTTTTTATAATTCAGATAATTAATTTTTTCTTGTATTAAAAGTTCTTTTTCATGATTATCTCTTTCTTCGATTTTATTCTTTAATTTAATACGATCAATATAAATTTTACTTTTCATATTTTGTATTAATTGAAGCCCTTGTTTAAATTTTTTTCTAACAACATTAAATTGTTCATTTTCTTTTTGTAAAATATATTGAGTTAATTTAATTCCTTTTTTTAAACTTATTTCTTTTGGAATTTGTTTTATTTTAGAATTTTTAACTATATCAACTAAATGATTATTTGAATTATCATTTTCATTAATATCTTCATCTGAATTTTTTTTTAACATTTTATTTTTTTTTTCTTCTTTAAATTTTTGATCAAAAACTACTTCAATATCATTTTTTAATTTACTTGTATCTTTATCAATTTTATTTTTATTTATTATATTATATAAACTTTTTGATATTTTATTTTCATGAAAAGAAAAAACATCTAATTTTTCTTTTAATTCTTTATTGTTTAATTTTTTAAATGAATTTATATTTAATTTCTTGTTTTTTATTTTATAATTATTCTTTTTTTGATTAAAAGCTTTTAAATAAGAATCTAAAATTAATGGTTTTTTTATAGTATATTGTTCAATTTGATTTTTTTTATCATTTTCTTTTATTAAACAACAAATTCTTTTTTTATAAATATCTTTTTTTAAATTGTTTATTGTTTCTTTTTTTGAATTCATTTTATCTAAAACTAAAGAAGTAAAAGTATTATTTCTTGTAGAAGATAAAATGTTATGACTAATAGTTTTACTAGGTTTTATTCTTCTAAAAGAAGATAAAGTATGATTAAAATTATTTTTTGAATCCTCTCTTGAAAAAGAAGTTAAATAAATATCAGTATTATATCTTTGATTAGGAGAATGAAATTTAAATAATTTCTTTCTTTTTAATTGAGATAAATTATTAATTTTATTTGTTTTTTTTAATAAGGAAAAATTAGAACTATTTATAATTTCATTTCTAATAATATTTCTCATTCTTCTTTTTTCAATAGTAATATTTTTATCATTTTCAGTCAAATTAAAAAAAGTTAAATCACCAAAAGGAATTTTACTATCTAATTGATCAAATTTTTTTTTTTCTTGTAAAAGTAATTGATTCCTTAAATTTGGAATTAAATGAGTAAAATTCCCTTCAATTCCAAAAAAATATGTTTGTAATTGTTTTTCTAATTTTTTTAAAGAATCAGGTTTTTCTGTTATTGCTTCTTTTCCAAAAGCATTTATTATTAATTTTTTTACATTTCTATTTTCTTTCTTTATTTTTTGAGATAAATTCAAATTAAATGGTTTTTTTTCTTTTTTTTGTAATTTATAAAATATTTTATCTATTTCTATATTTTTATCATCTAATTTTTTTTCATTTTCCATTAAATTTAAATTTTTTTTCCTAATTTATAAAATATTTTTTTTTTAATAAATGAAGAATTTTGATATTGATGCTTTTTTAGATAATAGTTTTAAAAAATTAGAAAAGAAAAAGAAAAAAGAAAATAAAGAAATGGAAGTTGAAAGAACAGATAATTTATTTTCAAATATTATAGATAAAAATATATATAATACATTAAATATAAATTTACCTGAAAATAAATATAATAATCTCACAGAATTTTTAAAAGAATTATTTCCTAATGAAAAAGTGTTTGAAAATGAATATACTTCAGAAAAAGTTTTTGTATTAGATAAATTTATAAAAACAAAAGTTAAAAATAAGAAAAGAGAAAATAAGTCAAATTACACAAAAAATTTAATATCTAAATTAAAAAAAGATAATAATATATTATATGAATCACTTTTACCAATGAATAAAATGTGGAATGAATATATAAATAATTTATTAAATGGAAATTTAAATCCAGATTCAATAGCTTTAAAAATATTAAAAGCAGATTTACATGGTTCATATATTGAAGTAATAAATTCAAATAATAAAAATAATATTGGAATAAGAGGGATATTAATTTTTGAAAGTAGAAGAACTTTTAATATATTAAATAAAAAAAATCAAATAAAAACTATTTTAAAACCTGGTTCTTTATTTCAAATATATTTTAATGATATTCAAATACAAATTTTAGGAGATAATTTCTTATATAAAAGTGCAGAAAGAACAAAAGCAAAATATAAAATCAAATTTAATTTAAATAATAATTACTTAGAACATTTATTAAACATTTAAAAAAATTTAAATATTATCGTTTTTTTGATTTTCTTTCTTTTTTTCCCTTTTCAAAATTTTTTCACTAAAGTATGAAACCATTATTAAAAAAATAACATTAACAATAAAATATTAATTAACAATAAAAAAAAATTTAAAAAAAAATAAAATAAAATAAAAATGACAAATAAAAACCTCTCAATTCGTGAAACAATATTTCAAACATTAAGTAAATTAGATGAGTCAAAAAAGATAGAGAACGAATATAAGCGTGATGCAAACATAATATTAAACCAGCAAAAATTATCAAAGATAGATTCCTTTACAGACTACTTTGATTTTCTTCATAATAATTTTCAAACTCCAGTATATTTCTCAGGTATATTATATCCAAGTGTTTCTCATGCATATCACGCAGCGAGAAGTAATGATGAAAGAACAAGAAGAGCAATATTAAATGCAGAAACTTTTCAATCTTTAGGTAATATTGCTTTAAGAATAAATGATCCTATTGATTGGCAAGAAAAAAAAGTTAAAATTATGGAACAATTAGTAAGAGATAAATTTAGAAGAAGTAAAGAATTACAAGAAAGATTAAAATTAACTGAAGGAAGAGATTTAGTTATGACTTATAATGATAATAATAGTAAAAATATTTTTTGGGGTGTTGTTAAAGGAAATGGGCAAAATCAATTAGGAAGAATATTAATGAAAATTAGAGAAGACTTATTAAATGATAAAATTCCAACTGCAAATCCTTTAGAAATATTAAATTGGGTAAATACTTCATTTAATTTAGTTAATGATATTCAATTAATTCCTGAAATAAAATTAACAGTAAATAAATTAAATAAAACAATTGATCATATAGTTTTAAAAGGAAAATCATTGTATAAAATTGGTCAATTTCCAGAATGTGATTTAGTAGTTTTACATCCTTCAATTTCAAGATTACATGCAATAATATTAATTGAAGAAGTTTTAGGAGTAATATTAATTGATTTACATAGTAAAGGAGGAACTAAAATTGATAATGAATTAATTAAAGATAATATTCCTTATAGATTAAAAACAGGAAAAAAAATAAATTTTGCAATGAGTACAAGAGATTATATAATTGAAATAGATATTAGTAAAGTTAAAAGAATTTATGAAAGAGAACAAATGAAATTAAGAGAAGAAATGTTAATAGCAAATCAATTAAATAATAAAAATAAAGAAATAATAGAAAAATCATTTGGAATAAAAGAAAGAAAAAATGAAGATAATGATACAATATTTGTTAAAAATATTCCATTTAGTGCATCAAAGGAAAAATTAATAGAATTATTTGAAAAAAATTTTGGGAAAATAATTGATGTTTATTGGCCAAAAGAACAAGATTCTGGTTTTAGAATGAATTATGCTTTTATTCAATTTGATTCAACTAAATCTGCAAAAAAAGCTGTTGAATATGGAATTATTTCTTATGAAGAAGAAGATGATGAAACTGATTTTTTAGATGGAAATAAAGAAAAAAGAAATTATCCTTTAAGAATTTCTTATTCTACTAATAGAAAAATGATTAATAATTCTCATAGAAAATCTCATTTAAATAAAAATAAATTTAGAAAATATAAAATTAATTATAAAGATAAAAATTTCAAGAAAAGAGATAGAAGTAGAAAAAAAAATTTCGATGATAATAGTAAAAGTTCTTCTTCTTTAAGTGATAGTTTTGATAAAAAGAAAAAAGAAAAATCCTCTTCTTCTAGTTCATTTAATTCCGAAAGTGATTAATTTTTTATTTTTTATAAAATTTAATGTTTTGTCAATTGTAATTCAATTGGAAATAAGTGGAATATATATTATTTATTAATTTATTTTTTTATTGATTGTAAATTATTTTTTTTGACCATTATTATTATTTCAATGAATTTAAGTTTTAAATATAAATTATATTTTTTTAATATTATTTGAAATTGAAGAATATTGAATAATATCATATACTAAAAGTGTGAACAAGGTAATTAAAGTTTAATATTTATTAATTAAAAAAAATTTTTAACGAATTCTTTTTTAATATATATTTGAATTAATGAAAACTTTTAACTTTTATCAATCAAAATTTGAACATAAAAAAATTGACAATTTTTATTGGATAATGGATGTTTAAATATTTTAAAATAAATTATTACAAAAAATAATTAAAAATTGTTTAACAAATTCATAATGATTTTTTAAATAAAATGGATGTTGTATTTAATTCATCAAGATTAACAATCAAAACTCAAAATAAACATTCAAATTCAAATCTTTCAATAACAAAATATGTACAAAATAAATCCACAAATCAAATTTCAAAATCTAATACAATAACAAATAACAATCATCAAAAAAAAAAATGTTTTTTTTGTAGAAAAAGTGGAATAATAACATTAATAATTTCATTTATAATAGTATTGATTACAATATTATTAATAATAAGATTAATAGGAAAGAAAAAACCAAAAAACAATGAAGAAAAAGAAAACGAAAAAGAAAATTTGTTTAATAAAGAATTATTTGAAATAAAATATAAAAATTTAGGTCATGTAAATCATATTAAATATGAAATAATAGGTAAAACAGAGAGAAAATTTCCAACAAAAATTTCAAATGAAAGTTTATCAAATATTTATCCAAAATATGGAACACAACTTTCATCAAGTGATCATTCAATATATAATAATAGTATATATAATGAAAATAAATTATTAATTGCTTCATCAGAAACATATAATGAAATTGATGAAAATGGGAATTTACTTTTAAATAATATAAAAACAAATAAAATATTATATAAACATTCTGCAAGTATAGGAAATTATTATGGAGATATTTCAGATAATGAAGAAGCAGTAATAAAGAAAATATCAATAAATCCAATATCAAAAGGTAATTATATAACAGGATTATATGCTCCTCCAGGAGAAATAATCAAATATGAAATATCAAAAGAAGACTTTAATTTAATAGGAAATCAAATATCATTTATAATTGGTCAATGTACTCAAACAAATATATATAGTGAACATAAAGAATCATTAAATTATGTAAGAATGCCAATATTAATAAATGAATTATCCTATAATAAAAGAATAGGATATATAGGAAGTTTCTTAGGAGGACCAATATATATAAAAAACCCAAATAAAAAAAATAAATTTTCAATAATAATATCAAATGCAGTACCATATAAACATTTAATATATGGTATAACAACAAAAGAAGAATATAATTTAATGTCAAATTACACATCACCATATTTTGATATAGAAATAATGGATAAATCACTTCGTTTTTCAGGTCCAAAAACAGCAATAGAAAATTTATCATATGACAATTTAATAAAATCTTTATTTTTTTGGGATAAAGTTCATAGAACATCAAAAGAAATACCTCATATAGCAAATGATAATATAGGAATTCATTTTATATTTGATGTACATATTGCAGCATCAGGAGCAGCAGCTTTAGCATATATAGGTTCAAATTGGTGTCAACTTCCACCAAGTTGGGCTTCATATGGTTTAGATTATGAATATATTACTCAATTTGGAGTCTGGGGTTTTATTCATGAATTAAATCATCATTATCAAAAATATGGTTTTTCTTCTTCTGTTCAAAATGAAGTCACTAATAATGTTATAAGTTTAGTTGAATATTCACTTTATACTCAAATTTCTTCTAATAGAAATGAATTTAGCATTACTGCTATTACTAAGTCTTCTTATAATCATTTATATTTAAATCCTGAATATTCATTAAGCAATATTAATACAAATAATGGTGATTTTGAAAATAGTATTATGATATATGATGTTTTAATTCATATGTTTGGATATGAATTATTTATTAATGCTACTAAATATGGAAATGGTTTAGGAGGAACTGATATTTTTTTTGAAGCTCTTAGTGAAACTATGGAATATGATTTTAATTATTATTTCGAAAATATTTTAGGTTTTATTGTAAGTGATGAAATTAAAAATAAATATAATAATAAAGGTTATCCTATTTTTTTACCTATTGCTAGTATTTATCAAGTTGGGAGATATTATTATAAAAATGGAATTGAATATTTTTCTAATACTAGTTTACCTTATACAATTAGTAATAGTGACATTCCTTATATTTTAGATTTTGAAAATCATTTAATTGTTCCTAATGGATTTGATTATGAAATTATTTCAATCACTAATCCTGAAAATGGAACTTTAAAAAAAATATCGAATTTACTCTATTCATATACTAAACCATTAGACAATTCAAACTCAGGAATTTTTAATTTAACGGTAAAATTATCTAAAAATGGAATAACAAGTCAAACTTATAAATTAGGAATAAATTTATCAGTAGATTCAATACATTCAATTCAAATAATATACACTTATTCAACAAATATATATTCATTCATATCAGATGCATATGAAAATAATTTTGAGGGTTATTCTTCAGTAATTACAATACCAAATTTATCTGGTTCAATAACAGGTATTTTAGAAAATCAAATTGTAATTTGGGAAGGAAAATTTAAAATTGAAGAAGAAGGTTATAAATATATTGTTTATAAAGGAGGAAGAGGTTCAAGTTTTTTAATGGTTTCTATTAATAATAAAAATAATTATCAAAAAATTGGATTTATAACTGTCAATCAAAATTCTTATCAATTTAATGCAGATGCTCATTATGAAAAAACTTTAAATAAAGGTGATATTATTTATTTTAAATTGTATTTATTAGCTACTTCAGCAAATGCTAATTTGAATATTGGAATTTCAAAAACAAATGAAGTATCTCATGTTATAACATTATCACAAATATATAATATAAATTATAATTTTGATTACACTTATGATTTTACAAGTGGTGATTATTATCCAAGAAAATATACATACGACTCATCATATTTTATTAATTATGATAATTTTGAAGTTTCAAGTCCTGATTTTGAACCTTGGGATGATTCAGGAGTTTTTACTTTAGATAAAATATTTGATGGGTTAACTGATACTTATATGCATACTAAAAGAAATATAATTATAAATTCTGAAAATCCTTTAACTTTAATTATTAATTGTAATAATAATATCACATTTAATCAAATGATATTAAAAACATATGGAGCAAATAATTATTTACCTAAAAGTTTTACATTATATATATCGGATGATAATATTAAATGGAATGAAATTTATACTTTTAATGATTTAAAATTAGATTCTTCAAGAACTTTGACGTTAAATTTAGATAATAAAATATCTGCATCATACATAAAATTATATATTTTTAAAGCAAATCCATCATATATTTCAATAGGTAATATAGAATTTAATTTACCTGAAATTAAAATTAATGAATTAAATCCTGATTATATTCAATATTATGGTGATATTGAAGTTAACTATAATAATTTTCCTAGTTATGGAGTTAGTTATATTTTAAATAAAAATGATTATTTGACAATGAATATTACATGCTCTGAATTTTTAATTAAAATATGTAATTCCTTTGAAAGTAAAGTAAATATTTATATAGATAATAATTTATATAATGAATATGTAATTACTAATAAAGAAGAAGGATATGTTATTAAAGTAGATAATTTAGAATTTAAGGAACATTATATTATTGTTTATGTAAGTGAAGGAAAATTTGATTTTGATTCTGTTATTTACAGTTAAAATTTTATTTGTATATTATTATATTTGTTTTTTTCTTGTTTTAGGTTATAAATAATTATAATATTATTAAAATTATTTAAATTTAAATTAATATATTAACAAATAAAAAATGAATAAAGATGATTTATTAAGAGCATCTGAAATAATTGATAATAAGTATCTATTAAAACATTCAACAAATGAAACATCATTAACTTTTAAAATATTAAATTATGAATTTTTAAATTTTATCGAAGTTTGGATTCATTTAGTCTTATATGTAATGGATGTTTACCCAAAAGAAGCTTTTGTTCCTTTTTCTCAATTTAATTTAAATTTTTTATATTATATAAAAGATAATTATGTTGTTGAATATATTAATGAATTTTTAAATTCAATTGAATCTTTAATTTTTCAAAATTTAATTTCTAAAATATATTTAATGATAATTGATGATAATAGTAATGAAATAAAAGATATTTTATTTTTAGATGTTAATTTCAGTGAGTATATAAATTTTTCAATTGATTTAAATAAAAAAATAGAATTAATATTTAAATCAATTTTATATGACTTTTATTATAAAACAATAAATAAAAAAAGAGACAATAATAACAATGATAATACTACTTTTTCATTATGTGTTGAATTAACTGAAAATAAAATAATAAAAGGCAAAAAATTATATAATGAATTAAGCCAAGAAATTAATAATAAATTTGTACATGATTTAATTACAAAAGATTTTTTAAAAATTATTTCAAACAAAAAAAAATATTTAGAATTTGAAAATTCCATTTTAAAAATTTCAATAAATCACTTTTCCAAAAATTTCTAAATAATATAAATCCATTTAATTAATTTACATTTAAAAAAATATAAAAATTAAAAGTACAATATAAGGATTTCTTAAAAAAAAATTTAGAATAAAAAATAAATTAATAAAATAGAAAGAAAATAAAAAAAATCCTTCAAAAATACATACTAATTATAAATTTCCTAATAGTGCATCAGTATTAATTCTTAAGAACAAATTCAAAGTTCTATTAATAAAAAAAATAACTAATTCTTGTAATTCTAATTTAAATAATGAAAATGAAGTTAATAATGAAAATTATGAATGAAGATTACATTTTTTGTTTATTAATATTGTACAAAATGGAATGAAATTCTTATTCAATTATTATTGAAATTTTTTTCCAAAAATTAAAATTAATATTTAATATATTTTTTTAGTTTAATTTAAATTTAAAAAAATTAAAAAATATTGTATAAAACTTTATTTATATTAATAATAGATTTTTCATTTGAATGATAAAAATTTAAATTCCTTTTTTTATTAAACAAAATAATCAATTAAATTAGAATTAAATTTAGAAAAGAAAATTGTTATATTTTAAACTGATATAAATTTTATTTAAAAAATTTATATAAAGCAAAATATTTTTTTGTTGCATATGGAACGAACAATTATTTTTATTATTAAAAATAATTGTCAGAAAAATATGCATTTATATTAAATATATTTTTTATTCTTTTTATATAAAAATGAAAAAAAATTTATGGTATTTCCTATTTATTTTTAAATAATCTATAATTAATTGTACACATTTTCTAATTCATTAACCTCGTTAAGACTTTGATTTTTTTCACTCTTATAACAAGTCTTTTCAACGACATTGACGAGAAATGATATTATGAAGAATATAATCCAAACAAAATTACCAAACTACAAATAATTAAATATGAATTTATTTTTCAGTACAAAAAATGATATTATCTTTTTTGAATAGACATTAAATATACATAAGCTAAAAACAAATAAATAAAATATAATTTAATGTATATTAAAAAATTAATAATAATAATAAACAAATATATCAAAAATTATAAAAATGGTGGAAAAGAAAGATAAATAAATCAACTTCCTCGAATTTTTTGCATAATTTCTTGAATAGGAATATTTTTAGAAATACTATGAGTATTATTAGTTTCATCAATTATTGTATCTGTTTTTTCAGAATCAATTCCATCTAAAATATTACCATTGCTATCATCTTCATTAATATAATTTTTAATTTCAATTCCATCAATTTCTTTATTAAAATCAATATCAATAAATTGACATTCAGTTTTATCATTAATAATACTTTTATCATCTAAATTTCTATTAAAATTATTTTCTTCTTCCTGATAATTAATATTATTTTTTGCAATTTGAACAATATTATTTCTTAATGAATTAGCACTTAAATTTGTATATTCATTATCAATAATTTCATCTCCTTCATTATTACCATTATTAATTAAATTTTTATATAATTCAGAATTATAACTACTAAATAAAATACTATGTGATTTATTTTTATTTTCTTCTACTTCATTTTCTAATTGAGAAATATCAATCATTTTTTCAAAATTTTCTTCATCATTTTCAAATAAATCACTTTCAATTAAATTTGGAGTAAAATTATTTTCTTCTGTATATAAAATGTCTTTGTCTTTATTTTTCTGTTGATCTTCACTTTGAGTTCTTTTAAATAAATCTGTTATTTCTTTTATTTCATGATTTAATAAACCAAATATTTTTCCATATTCAATTGGATTGTTATTATTATCATTTATATTATTTAATAAATTATTATTTTTATTTCTTCTATTTATTGTATTATTTTTTTTTAAATTTGTTTGATTTCCTTTTATTATTTCTTTTTGTGATTCTTCATTTAAAGAAGAATTTTTTAAATTTAAATTTTTATTATTTTTTATATTATTATTTAATTCCATTTTTCTATGATTTATCATTATTTTCTCAATTGAGTTTGTAGATGTAATAATTAAAGGTTTTTTTAAAGTATTTTGAATTTTATTATTATTTGTAGCTGATTTAATTTTATTTAATTGATTTTTTCTGTTTGGATTTGTATTTAAATTATTTTTTTGAGGATTACTTACTCTATAATTACTTATATTATTGTTATTATTATTATTATTATTATTATTAATTAAATAATTTGAAATTTTACTTTTATTATCTTTCTTATTTAACATTTCTTTTTTTTGAATTAAATTATTATTTTTATTTGGAATTTTTATATTATTTAATCCTCCACTATTAATTGCACTATGAAAATTTTTTATTGGATCTAAATCTTTTTTTTCTTTGTTATTATTATTATTATTATTTGAACAATGACTTATATTATTAACATTAGAAGGATTAATAGTTAAATTTTTTTTAATAATTTGTTTTTTATCTTTTAATTTTTTATTTCTTAAAAGAGTAGAAGTTTTAATTTGATTATGTTGTTCAGGTTTAAAAAGAGAATTTGAATTAATTATTGTATTTTTTATAAAAGAACCTTTTGCATTTTTGTTGTTTGAATTATTATTATTATTTAAATTACTTGTTAATTTAGTATTTTTTGTTATTGTTGATGATTTTGTCATTGGAATATTTTTATGTGTACTTGATATTAATTTATGAGATTTTAAATTTGATTTTGGAGAAGGTCCTTGCATTTATTTAATTTTTTTATTTAATTTTTAATTGAATTAAATGGAATTGAGTAAATTCCATTTTTTTATTTTTTTTATAAAATTTAATTTTATAAAAAAAATTAAATGAAACAATCATTGAATTTTTGTGATAGTTTTAAAAAAACAATTATAAATTAAAATTAACAATTTCAAAATCTTTTAACAAAATTAAATCATTATTCATTTGTTTAATATGTTTTAAATATTGCTTTCTTTCTTTTTTAATTTTATAATTTAATTTCCTTAAATTTTTACTAGGCTTTCCTTTAAAAAAATCATTGTAAATTTTTTTATATTCATCATCATTAATCATATTAATTAAAGCAAATTGGCTTTTCAAAATAAATTTTTGTTTTTCATAATTTTTATATTGTTCTGGTTCATATGTAAAATAAAAAATTTCTAGAATAATAAGCATAATTAAAAAAACAGGAATTTCTTTAACTAAAATTAATTTTTGATTAATCATTTTATATATCATTTCAGGAGTTTGTGAAAGAGAATAAATAAATTTTTTTAATTTCTCAAAATTTTCTTTTTTCAAAAAAGTAGAAAACATTTCAACAATTAATTCAATTAAATTATCAGAAGATACTTTTTTAATATTATTTAAATGAGAATAAATAGAAACACCAAAATAACCATATTTAGATAAAATATGGTAATAATTTTTTTCATCTTTTTCAACTTCAACCCAATTAATAGGAAAAGGATAATTTCTAAAATTAATATCATTTTCTTTTGAAAATTGTTTAAAATTAACATTAGAATTATAAATTGCATTTTCTAAATCTTCATCATCAGAATAATTTACATAAGTTCTTCTTATTGCTCTTATTTCAAATATTTCTCTTAATCTACTTAATACATTTGATCTTGATGTTGGTGACATATTATGTAATCTATCTAATATATTTTGACCTGATGATCTATTTTCATCATCTTCTTCACTATTTAATATATTTTCTAATGATTGACGTATTATAAGACGAGTTCTTCTTGACATTTTTTTATATTATTTTTTTTATTTAAAGTAATCTTTTTATTTTCAGTTTTATTATAATTTTTTATTTAATAAATTATATTATTATTGAAATGATTAAATAAATTCAATGGAATATTTTTAAAAAATGTTGTTTAAATAAATATGTTAGATTAAAAAGCAAAGGAATAATCATCTATTTTTAATGCTTTATTTCATTTTTATAGAAAGAAAAATAACTCCAATTAATTCATATATTATATATTAATAAAGATATAAAAAGAATGGAGAAGAAAATAAATGAATATTAATAAAGAATAAAAAGAAAAAAAAATACAATAATTGTACCTTTTGAAAATCTAATAATATATTTACATTTAATCTTCCTTATATACTTATATCCTTTTTAAGATTTTTTTTTTTAAATTCATTAATACTTTATATTATAAAGTAATATTTTTATTATTTTTTTAATTTAAAGTTATTTTTATTCAAAATTTTGAATAAAAATTTATAAAAAATAAAGAAAAAAAAAATGGAACATAACTCAAAAAATAATTTATATTCTCATAAAAGAAAAAATAATATGAATGAAGAATTAATTGAAGAAAGAAATAAAAAGAATAAAACAACAAAAAGAGAAAATAATTATGAAATAAAAACATTTGGTTATAATAGAAAAAAAAGTAATAATTTAAATAATGATCAAAAAGAAAATATAATAATGAATCCACTCAGACAAAAAGAAAGAAATAAAAAAAAAACTGAAGAAAAAACAGCTTTACAAAAATTAATAGAAGCAAATAAAAAAAAGAAACAAGAAAAAAATGAAGAAAATATTGAATTAAATAATAATGACAATAAAGATGAAGAAATTATTAATAATAATAATAAAAATGAAGAAATTTATAATATTGAAATTGAAGAAGATAATTTTGAAAAAAAAAATAAAGAAAATGAAGAAGAAGAATTTAATGAAGTCAATTTAAATGAAAAAGAAAAAGAAGATAATAATAAAAATTTAAATAATAATAATAAAAATATTAATGAAGGAAAAATGACTTT
>JAEEGK010012847.1_pt1 | contig 18965 bp, 15 predicted proteins | sample 8958771 | NCBI WGS metagenome assembly JAEEGK01 (sample SAMN16246547, study PRJNA631951) | gut metagenome | biome: gut microbiome; feature: rumen; material: SC-attached | host: Bos | place: Iran: Karaj | collected 2018-10
CAGTGCGTTTATCAGACTGAACGGATTGAAAACGTCCGGTGAGTTTTTACTGAAATGATAACCGTCGTACTGGCGTTTGAGCGCCTCGCAGGCCTCGTCATAAGTCATGCCATTTTTGTCGGCAAGCACCTGAATTTCGGGCTGCATCTGCGTCAGGAGTTCTTCCTTGGTGATGCCGCAAATAGCCGCGTAGTCATCGTTCATCGTGATGACTTTCAGGTTGTTGAGCTCGCTGAAGATGCTGAGCTGGCTGAACTTGCTGATGCCCGTGAGGAACACGAAGCGGAGGATGCCGCCCAAATCCTTGAGCGGGCTGAATAACTTACGTATTTCGTTCTTGAGCGTGAGCTGGAGCTCCGGATTTTCCATGCTGTCGAGGAGAGGCGCATCGTATTCGTCAACAAGCACGACCGGGGGCATGCCCGTGGACTCGTGGGCGGCCTTGATGAGCAATTCAAAACGAACACCCCAAGCCGACTTATCTGACGGGACAAGTCCATACTGGCGTTCCCATTCACCTAACTTCAAATTAAGAGTGTCTGCTAGATCCTGTTCCGTAATGTACTTGTTTCCGGCAAAGCTCAACTTGAAAACCGGATATTTTTTCCATTCGGTTTCGAGTTTATCCATGGCAAGGCCGGTAAAAAGTTCCTTGCGACCCTCAAAATAATACTGGAGCGTGCTCACCAGAAGCGATTTTCCGAAACGGCGCGGACGTGACAAAAAGAAATACCTATCCGCTTTGACCAATTTATAAATCAAGTCGGTTTTGTCAACATAATACTTGCCGTCTTCGCGGATAACCGCGAAATCCTGCACACCGATAGGGAATCTCTTTAACGCCATACTAGTAATATAATTAAAGCGATTATCTGTGGCAATAGCCCAACAAGCGAGCCTCACCAATCATAGGAAATTTTAAAGCCCTTGAATTTATCCTTGGTATTTTTTTTTCAAAACGCAGGAAAAATATTTGATAAAACTACTCTTTTCCTTCTAAACAATCGTGATTCGTTTTTGCTGAAGATATAATTTTCTCACATATATTAGAATCAACAAGATCTGGTCGGCATACCACATGTTTTTTCCCATAATAAATACACGAAACAAATTCATCATAACTTAGTTTATTTTTCAAAAAATATGTTATACTGATTTGCACACGAATGAAGATCCCGTACAAAATCGTCAGACAAGTCAAAATCTCCAATAATTTGAGGTCTAACAGCAATAATCGAATCTTTTCCAAAAACTAAGCCAAAGCCATCTGAAGGACAACTTACAAAATCACTCAATAAACTGATTTTGCCTGAGACAGGATTCCTTTCTAGATTTTTTTTCTTTATCTTTCTTTCAAAATTCAAAAACAATGACGAACTTTGTAATTCATCGCTCATAACATATTCATCAAAGAACCCCTCAATACCAATCATTGCATATTTACGTTCCACATCATAATAAATCAATCCAACAATAGCCTTCTGTTTATTTGCAAAAACACATCTGGAAACATCATCTATTAATGACTTATTTTGACTGTACAATCTACCCCATTCTGCAAAACAGTCATTCTGCGCAATGGCAACATCTTTTGACGTTTGGATTTGATTGCCTTTTTTAGAGCTCAGGTCACTTGAATTTGTTAGAGTGCAACCATAAAGCAGAAATATAAATATTGTACAAAAATCAAGTCTTTCACCATTGAAACCCCTGGAGGAATATTTTATAATCATTTTGCAACTTATATTAGAATGTTTGCATAAATGGAATAAAGAAATTTTATCTACTCGCTACCAAATATGGAAACCGACGCCTAGATAGAATCTATGCTTAGCGAGCTTTTTATCGCGTTCACGCCCATCAGGAGATCCGTCAACATAGCAACGCAATTTACCATCCTTACCTGTACCAGCCCCACATCCATTCTCGCCATATTTAAAGACATACTTTGCTTTGATAGTAAAATACGATCCAAAAGAAATAACATCGCGATATAAATTAGATATCCAAGGTCTAAATTCTAATTGCAATCCCGCCATCCAAGGGTCGTATCCACCGACAAAAGGAACGACTTTAAAATATTTGTTTTCAAAAGCGTCAAAACCTGCAAGAATATTCCATCTTGAATGATAGTCATCATCCAAACTATAACTCACTGTTAAAACAAATCTTTGATATTGAAGGACGATATTCCATTCATAACTTCCATTTGATGGACTTATAAAAGCTTCCGCCCCAAAGCCCCCCGTATAATAATACCATTCATAATATCGGTCAACATAAATTAACATACCTCGACGAGATTCTGCATCATGTTTTTCTCTTTGAATTAGTAAGTTGAATTTTGAATTCGGATATCGTTTCTGATAGTCGTCTAATCTAGAAATCAATGAATCATAAAAAAGAGTATCTCGTTCAACAGCAGAATTACGATCATAACCAAATCGATAAGCCCTTCCAGCTTCTCTATGACCATAGTTAAAAGCCTGACAAGCAGAATCGCATACATAGGGCCTATTTACATTCAAAACTTCACCATTCATAACATCTTTCATCAATTCCGCAAGTTCTTTATATTCCTGATCAATATCCGCATTTGCAACTTGATTCAGTTGTTCTTGAAAATTAGATACTTTGCTCAGATCCATATTTTCATAAAGATATTCAGTCAAATTATCGTTAAACGCAGAGAACCACATATTTTGAACTCAGCAATATCGTTCATCCTCATCATCACATTCAATCGAACGTACGCGTTCTTTTGCAAGCGTTATTATAGCCGAATCAAGCTGATCTGTTAAAAAGAAAATCTGAATAAGCTCTGATTTATCTAAAGCGTGCTCTTCGTATGCCGAATCCGATAAAACATCAACAAAATGTCGTGTACTTTCAACATCTTTTTCTTTTACGGCTTGCAACAAGGAATCCCTTGTATCTCCCAAAAACTTTTTGTCTAGTTTGTCAATTTTTTCTAGTTCGGCCCAAAATTTTTCTTGATTTGCAGAAGCAGAAAAAGAAAAGCAACAAAGCCCAACAAACAAAATTAACGAAATCAGAAATCGGAGACGCATATAAAATAAGATACATTTTTTTCACTTTTAAAGAAGCATTTTAAGGTTTAACAGCTGTACAGGTCCATTTTTGTGTTTTATTTTAACCATTTTCCTGCCTTACTTTACAATTCTTGAAATATTGAGCTATCTTTATATCGTCAAAAAGTAAAAGAGGTTTTTGGCACGCACGACGCAACTTCGCCATGAAGACGCCACACGTGCAAACATTATGAAAAAGATAATTGTAGTGAATACTCCAAAGAATTGGAAGTTTCACATTCCCGAAGCCGAAATCGTCTCGGCAAAAGACTACCTTACTAATCCCGAATTTACAACACAGAAAAACGTCCGCGTTTTCAACTTGTGCAAGGACTACAGCTACCAGAGCAAGGGGTATTATGTTAGCCTGCTTGCCGAAGCGCGCGGTCACAAGGTCATCCCGAACGTCAAGAACATCCGCGATTTCAAGGCCCCGGCTGTTGTGAAAATCATCAGCGACGATATCGACGAGCTGATTCAAAAAAGTCTCCGCAAATTGACGGGCACGGAATTTGTGCTTTCGATTTACTTCGGACAAAACGTGAGCCCGCAATACCTGGAGCTTTCGCAAGCTCTCTACCGCGTTTTCCAGGCACCACTCCTGCGTGCAAAATTTGTCTTTAAACAGAAATGGTTTATCCAGTCCATCCGTCCGATTAGCGTGGATGAAATTCCCGAAACGCACAAGGAAATGGTCGATCAGTTCGCCATCGAATACTTCCAGAAAGAACGATTTGTGTCGCCCAAGACCGAAGAATACGTCTATGACCTCGGCATCCTCACGAACCCTGAAGAGGTCGAGCCGCCGAGCAACAAGGAAGCCATCCAGATGTTCATCGAAGCCGCGCAAGACACGGGTTTCCGCGTGGAGATGATTACCAAGACGGACTACCACCGCGTTGGCGAATTCGACGCCATTTTCATCCGCGAAACGACGAACGTCAACCATCATACGTATGCATTTGCACGCCGTGCCCAGAGCGAAGGTATCGCCGTCATTGACGATCCCGACAGCATTCTGCGTTGCTCGAACAAAGTTTATCTGCAAGAACTGATGACGGTCGGCAAGATTCCAGCACCAAAAACAATTATCGCCCACAGCGAAAACCGCCACACGCTTGCGAAGGAACTTGGATTCCCGATGGTCATCAAGACTCCGGATTCCAGCTTCAGCATGGGCGTCAAAAAAGCAAACAACAAAGAAGAACTCGAACAAATTCTAGATTCCATGTTCGAGCACAGCGACCTGCTCATCGCTCAAGAATTTACACCCACGGATTTTGACTGGAGAATCGGCATCCTCGATGGAAAGCCGCTTTACGCCTGCAAATACTACATGGCAAAGAACCACTGGCAAATTTACAACTGGGACAGCAAGGATAAAAACGAAACTTGCGGCAAGTGGGATTGCCTCCCGATTGAAAGTGTGCCGCACGGAATTGTGAAAACAGCGCTCCGCGTTGCAAGCCTTATCGGGAACGGACTCTACGGCGTTGACCTCAAGGAAATCAACGGCCATCCAGTCGTGATTGAAGTGAATGACAACCCGAGCATCGACCACGGCATCGAAGACCTCGTCGGCAAAAAGAAGATTTATCTCGCCGTGATGAGGAGCCTGCGCCACCGCATCGAAGACCGCCAAAACGCAGCACAACAGAAAGTACAGCAACACGAAAGGGATATGTTTCTTTAAGAAGTAAACAGTATGCAGTGGTTAGTAAACAGGATAAAATCCTAACCACTAACCACCAACCACTAACCACTATTTATCATGAGCAATTACAAACTTTGGGAACGCTTCGGCGTTGAAATGGAATTCATGATTGTCGATCGCGACACGCTGAACGTGCTGCCGCGCGCCGATGTTCCCCTCGGAAAAGACAAAGACGGCAATCAGCTATCCGATGTGGAATACGACGACATCGGACTTTCAAACGAACTTGTAAGCCATGTACTGGAATTCAAGTGCGCACACCCCAAATCGACATTTGACGGGCTTGGCAAGCGATTCTTCCACGAAATCCGCCGCGCCAACAAGAAGCTCGAAAAAATCAACGCCATGCTTTTGCCGAGCGCCTGCCATCCGTTCATGGATCCGGCAGAAATGCAGCTCTGGCCGTACGATTGCCTCGACATTTACCAGACTTACGACCGCATTTTCAACTGCAAGGGCCACGGCTGGGCAAACCTGCAAAGCACACATCTGAACCTTTCTTTTGACGGTGACGAAGAATTTGGCGAACTCCATGCAGCGATTCGCCTGCTTTTGCCGCTGATTCCAGCCATTGCCGCCAGCAGCCCGTATCTCGACAGCAAATACACCGGCTACCGCGACGCCCGAATCAACGTCTATCGTCACAACCAGGACAAAGTTCCTGAAATCACGGGCCAAGTCATCCCGGAACAGGCTTACAGCTACGACGAATACAACAAGCAGATTTTCGACAAGGTAAAGAAGGCTATCGCACCGTACGATACCGAACACTTGCTCAATCATTTCTTCTTGAACAGCCGTGGAGCCATCGCCCGCTTTGACCGTGGAGCCATCGAAATCCGCCTCGTTGACATTCAGGAATGCCCGAACGCCGACATCGCCATCGCAGAACTCGAAATTGCAACCCTCAAGGCCATTGTGAACGGCAAATTCGCGGGCACTACGCATACGCTTAAGGAATACCGCGAATTCTTGCGCAACTTCGACACGACCCGCCTTGCAGAACTCCTCGCCAAGACCACGAAGGATGCCGAAAATGCGATCATCGATTGGCAAGAATATCTCAGTGTATTTGGCATGAATTTCGCGACTACCAGCGCAACCCCAAATACCGCAATTACTGCCAGCGATATCTGGAAGCACATCTACAGCGTCGTGAAAAACGACCTCACCAAAGTCTCGCAAAGCTTCATGGAAAAAATGCTCGAACGCGGAACTCTCTCCAGCGCCCTCTACAAAGTGCTCGGCGACGCCCCCACCCACGAAGCATTCGTCACGGAATACAAAAAACTAGCCGATTGCCTTGCGCACAACCGGCTTTACGGAATATAAAATCGTTGCACACTACAGCAAAGAAGATACCGCAACCCTTCAATTTTGTGAACACAATCACAGTGTGACTCATTTCACACCAAATATCCACAAAATCTAGATATATTGTATTCACAAACAAAGGAGGGATATATGGGTACAAATAATCGAAGCAACGAAGGTGACGATTATATTCCACCGTATAAGCCGTGAAAAAATTTACGACAATGCGAAAACGAGTTCCGCGTGGACTCGTTTTTTTTTACAACCTAACTAAGGTTGGTGATAAGGTCCCTAAGCTGGTTTGCTGAGTCTGCCGAAGCACTGCCGAACGGCAGATCGCAAATAGCGGCCAGCATTCGTTCATGAGTACAAACCTCAGCGGAAACTCCGTGAATTGAACCCGTGGAATAAAATGATGTACACGCACATTCGTGAGCGTGGCAGCGGAATCGAATTGCGCAGCCCTCGCACTCTTCTTTATCGCGGTTAAAGAAATCACGAACATCACGAGCGACCGGCCCATCAAAAATTTTTGCAAGAGCATCAAAAACATTCCCTAAAACGTAAGGAGCATCCGGTTTACTCGTTATAAAGCGTGTGCAGGGGAAAAGGTTCCCGTTTGCAGCACAGGCGACAATACCTTGGGTCACATGGCAACTCGTTGTACGATGACGTGCACCCACAAGCCTGAGCTTTAGCTTGTCTTGAATCGTTCCCAAATAAAACGGAGCTTTATTGCGTTTGAGTTCCATCCAAAACTTTGCGATTTCCGTATATTCGCGTGCAAGAACGTCAAATTCATCCCCCGTCCACTTGCCATCAAAATCTACAGCCGTTGTCATAGATTTAAAGCCTTGAGCTTGAATCCACCGGACAGATTCTGAAAGCGAATGCATATTTTCTCGCGTCACGACAGAAAACACAACAGTATCGAGTTCTCGCAATGCAGGAATATGCGGTTCAATAAGTTTGAACGAGCCTCCCCCATTCTTCATTTTACGGCAAATGTCATGATGTTTTTCGGGACCGTCAAGCGAAACATAAACTCGAAAGTCTTCACGCTTCAAATATTCAATAATTGAAGCGTTAAGCAAAGTCGCATTTGTATTTACCGCAAAACGCAAACGAAATTTATCACGTCCTTGCACCAAAGCTTTTGCAAATTCCACACCTTTATGGATCAAGCCCATACAAAGCAGCGGTTCACCGCCAAAAAAAGTGATGTTCAGATAATTCTGCCCCAGCGAAAGCGTACGTTCAAAAGCAAGAAGAATTGCCGCTTCCATAATATCATTCTGCATCGTAAGCGAGCGAGACTCATGGCTTACTTTATAATAACAATAACTGCAACGTAAATTGCACCGTTCGGTAAGGGATAAGACAAGATTCATTATTATTCAAGATTTATCTTTTTGATATCTATATTTAATTTTCTCCATTATACATCTCAATCACCCCTCCATCAGGATAGTCTTTATGAGTCTCAAGATACTCCTTCAATTTCTCCATCATTTCTTCCTCGGACATGTTACTAAAAGGATCCTCAAAATCAAGAATTTCTTCTGGAGTCATCTCTTTATTTTTTTCAGATTCGTTACTCGATGAACTAGAAATCGAATCGGGCATTGAAGAACTTGACAACTCCGAAGAAGACGACGGAGGAATCGGCTCGACCAAATCATTGCTCGTTTTCGCAACATTACCCGCACACCCTTCTAGCGAAACAAGTGCGGACATACCCAAAGTCACAGCAAGCCCTTTCACGACCGCAGCAGACCATTCGCAATTCTTTTCGACTTTACACTTTTTGATATCCATATTTGACGACCTCAATCATTCTCCATCACGCCTCCACTAGGTTCTTCTCTATGTGACTCGATATACTTCTTTAATTCCTCCATTTATTCCTCGGACAACTCATTGAAAGGATCACTATCTAATTTTTTAAGAATTTTTTCAATCATCTGAGTTTCGTTATCAGAATCATTACTCGATGAACTAGAAATCGATTCAAACATTGAAGAACTCGACAACTCCGAAGAGGACGATGGCTGAACCGACTCTGTCAAATCATTGTTCGTTTTCGCAACATTACCCGCACACCCTTCTAGCGAAACAAGTGCGGACATACCCAAAGTCACCGCGAGCCCTTTCACGACCGCAGCAGACCATTCGCAATTCTTTTCAACTTTACACTTTTGGATATCCATATTTTACCACACTAAACAATAAAATACTTTTATTCGCACTCCAAAAGTACAAGCTAACACAAAAAAAATTACCCCATTACGAAAATGGGGTAAATTCACTAAATCGCTTTAGAACCGAGCCAAATTAGACTTTCAATTCGCCTGCATCAATATTGCTCCAGTCGGGAACCTTTTCGATAGCCGGGCGGACTTCTTCGGTCACGAACTTCACGACCTGTCCCGGAGCGCGGCCCACGAACTTGCGGAGGTCGAGGATTTCCTTGAGCTTTTCTTCCGTAATACCGAGTTTCTGGAACTTTTCGTTCTTCAGCACGCGTTCAAGCAAATCGTTGTCCTTACCCTGTTCCTTGACGACCTTGCCAGCTTCCATGGACATCACGCGGATTTCTTCGTGGAGTTCCTGACGGTCGCCGCCATTCTTCACACCTTCCATAATGATGTTTTCGGTAGCCATGAACGGGAGTTCGGCCATGATGCGCTTTTCGATAACCTTCGGATAAACGACAAGGCCGTTGGTGACGTTCTCAGCGATGATAAGCATGGCATCCATTGCGAGGAATGCTTCCGGAATGGCAAGGCGCTTGTTGGCACTATCGTCGAGGGTTCGTTCGAACCACTGCGTTGCCTGCGTGAAGGCGGTGCTGTTGACCTGAGCCATCACGAAACGAGCGAGGGAGCAAATGCGTTCGCTGCGCATCGGGTTACGCTTGTAAGCCATGGCGCTGGAGCCAATCTGAGTCTTTTCGAACGGTTCTTCGACTTCCTTCACGCCCTGCATGAGGCGCATGTCGGTAGCGAACTTGTGCAGAGACTGAGCGATGGAGCTGAGCACCTGGTTCACGCGGTTGTCCCACTTACGAGTGTAGGTCTGACCGGTGATGGTGAGCACGCGCTTGAAGCCAGCCTTGGCAGTCACGCGGCGGTCGAGTTCCATAATCTTTTCTTCATCGCCATTGAACAGGTCCATGAAGCTCGCCTGCGTACCGGTGGTGCCCTTCACGCCACGGAACGGAAGCACTTCGATGAGGAAGTTCAATTCTTCGAGGTCGATGAGCATGTCCTGGAGCCAGAGGCAAGCGCGCTTACCCACGGTCGTGAGCTGGGCGGCCTGGAAGTGGGTGGCGCCGAGCTGGGCCATATCCTTATATTCCATGGCAAACTTGGAAAGCTTGTCCATCACGCGGCAAAGACGCTTCCTAACGAGGATCATAGCCTGCTGCATCTGGATAAGGTCGGTGTTGTCGCCCACAAATGCAGACGTTGCACCGAGGTGGATGATGCCCTTAGCTTTCGGGCACTGCACGCCGTAAGCATAGACGTGGCTCATCACGTCGTGACGGCGGCGCTTTTCTTCTTCTTCGGCAACTTCGAAGTTGATGTCCTTTTCGTGAGCCTTCAATTCATCGACTTGCTCCTGCGTAATCGGGAGGCCGAGCTCCATTTCGGATTCGGCGAGATAAATCCACAGCTTGCGCCAAGTCTGGAACTTGTACTGCGGGCTGAAGATGAAACTCATTTCCTTGCTGGCGTAACGCTTGATAAGCGGGCTTTCGAATTGATCACGCATGATTTATCCTTTTTTAAGTTTTACAGGTGCAAATGTAGAAAAAGGAAACTCTTTTTACTGTAAAGAATGCAGAAGCATATTCAAATGATTCGTCAATATTAAAGCCCCCGCTTCACTCAAATGATCCCTATTGTACACCATGAACGGTTTATAATGGTGATTACCCATATTATTTTCATCCATCCAAATCAAATCCATGTCCTTGACTTCTGCCAAAATTTTTTCTGCGATAGAACGCTTGGGGCCATAAACTCCAAAAGAACCCGTCTTTTTATAATTCGGATTTTGTGGAGGAATAAAGCATATAATTTTTAAGTTCCGTTCTTTTGCCAAGCGAACTATTTTTTTAAACAAACTAAAATTGTACTGAAAATTTTCATCCGTAGTCAACATTGAAGTCGTATCCCCAAGAACATCATGATCTCCCCATCCCCTTGAAGGCAACAGAAAATCATCTAAGTTATACGGATGTTGCAAAGCAGACTGCGGTTTAGGACAATCTTCAACATTCCCCAAAAAGGTCTCTGGCATCCCATCCACCCAAAAAGAATGATTTTCATCGAACTTATACCCAGGAACACCATCAAATATCGGCCCCCATGATCGTTCGCGGCCAAACCACAGCATATCGGGCGACATTTCTATGACAAGAATTTTCAATTTTTTTAGATGATTCAATATGTAATTTTTAAAAAGATAATACATTCCACGCATATCACCAGCGGAATATGCCATATTCAAAAAATTTTCATACTTAACTTTTTTTTCGTACATTCCAAACATCATTCTCGAACTACCCAAACCAACGGCAGTCACTTCATGGCGACGCTTCCAAAAATTTTCCATTTTCACACGCAATTCCAAAGCGTTATACAACACGTTATCGTTATAATAAACGCCAGCACTATCCAAGCTAAGCAACACATCATCCGCCGGCAAGGCCGCAGACTTTATCCACAAACAGGGATGCCATAATTCATCGCCCTCGGCAAGTTCCACAATACTACTATCCCCAAAATTCACAAGAACAACTTTAGTATGAGCTCCATTCGCATTAGCCAACGTTGCTACGGCAAAATTATTCTTGCCCACAATCCATTCGCTATGATCAAAAGAATAACCTCGCGGAGCAGGAACAGATTGGATTAAACGTCCCGAAGAATCCGCCACCAGCAAACGCTCATGAGTTCCATATTTTTCACCAACAAACTTATTACCGGTCTTACTAGCAAAATCCAGAAATAAAGTTCGTTTGCTTCCATCCTTCGCAAGAGAAGCATTGCAAGCCTGTTCGCCATTAAGCCAAACCGTATCGCGCGCTTTTTGCAAAATCGTTGATCTGGATTTCGCAATTCGAGCACGCAAAAGCCTAGCCCCCGAAACCGCAAGAGTATTGTCCTCGCTCACACCGCCATGATACGCACCATCAAAAAGCTTTTCTGGTTTGCCAAAACGTCCATTCGAAAATTTCACTTGCCATGTCGATTGGGACTTAAAAGCAGATTCATCTTTATTGTTTCCTGCATCTGTCACATAAACAATCACCGTATCACCATTTGCAAGGACTCGCCAACGCGGAATCGCAGCCGATTCCACATCGAGTTTTACAAGATTTGATCCCTTGGCATTCAAGTCCCGCACATAAATAGCAGATTTTCCAGCAACTCCTTCTAATCCCGTACAAAAAGCAACTTTCCGACCATCCGGCGAAACATCTGGGTGGTAAGCGTCAATTTTATCCGCAATTTCAATTACAGAAAGGACACCGCTAGAATAATCGACAAAAGCGATATTTCCCGATACATCATTTCTAAAAGCAAGTTTTACTTTATAAGAATTTGTCAACGAGTGAATTTTAGAAATATTCGCAAGCGGAACAACCCTACTCACCTTCGCCTCGCCATCGTTTCCCATCCAAACAGCATCGGGGATGGCTCCAAAAGCAAGGCGAAAGCCCACATAATCCGCATGAGTCGAAGAGACAACCGCATAAACATCTCCGCGAGAATATAGCGAAATGGAAGCCGCACCATTGCGGTAACTTCCCCCCTTCAAAACACGTTGTCCAAGAGAGCCACCATCAGGAGCGCCCACATAATTCGTTACAGTCGCGTTGCGGAAAATTCCAAGCCAATCGCCCACCCATTCCATGGCATTTCCAGCCATATCGCACAATTTTCCAGACTCATTTTTGCGACAGACAGGATGCAACTTGTAATCCGAATTTTCTGCAGTCCAGCTGTTTTCTGGATTCCAGTTTTGACTCGCCGCAAGAATCCATTCCGCTTCTGTCGGCAAACGATAAGCCTGAGCTTCGGGATGGAAAACAAAACCATTCAAGTTCGTACAATGTTTTTCTGCATCAAAAACAGCGGAAGAATAAACATAAGCAGTGTCAAAACCTTCCGCCTTACTGCGTTCATTCGCATAGAGAACAGCATCGTAATAAGAAACGTTCGTCGCAGGGAGACTATCGTTATCACAGCCAAGAACAAGACCTGTCGCAGATTTCATCAACTTGTTGAATTCTCCGCAAGTCGTTTCATGGCGAGACATGGAATAATCATAACTGAATTTCACAAGCATCGAAGGACGTTCATCCGTACGTGCTTTTTTAGCATTTGTTCCCAAAGCAACAGATGCCTGACTAGCATTGATTTTGAGCATTCCCGGCAATGAATCCGCAGCAACAGCAACATGGGAAGTTGTAAAAGCATCTGTTCCCGAATCGGAACAAGAACAAACAAAAACTGTTACAAAAATTGCAAGAAAAAAGAAGAATTGATTCATAAGCCTAAGAACAGATACGAATAAAGTGTAACTTAAGCAAGATAAAATCAAGCGGACCTTGGTTTTCCTGTCCAGCCGAGTTTTTCGCGGAGAGCGCCTACAAAACCCGTATGACGCATACGGATAAACGTAGTCACAAGCTTACTTTCGGACAACATCACATATTCATCCGGTTTCATTTCAAGCGTTATGCGACCGTCAAAAACGAGGTCGAGCGAACAGTTCACAGCAGATGCCACACGCAATTTTTTGTCTGTCAGCGAAAGCACAAGCGGTCGCACAGAAAGGCTGCTCGGAGCAACAGGCGTGAGCACTACCGCAGGCGTCGAAGGATGGATAATCGGGCCTCCTGCCGCTAAGTTGTACGCAGTCGAACCCGTCGGTGTCGAAACGAGAATCGAATCTGCCCAATACTCCGTAAGGCAAGTGTCGTTGTACGCGACATTAATGTTCACCATACGTTCCGGAGCGTGCGCACGAACATGGACTTCGTTCAACACGGTCTGTTTGGCAATGCACTTTTTGCCGTGATACACAGCCGCTTCAATCATCATGCGTTCGCGAGTCGAAAAATCCCCTGCAAACAAGCTATCAAGAGTCTTGGTCAAGCCTTCGACACGCGTTTCCGCCAAAAAGCCCACACGGCCTGCGTTCACGCCAAGAATCGGAATATCGTGACCAAGTGCGATATGAGCCGCTGTCAGCACAGTGCCGTCACCGCCAATCGCCATCAGCAAATCCGTCTTTTGCAATGCGGATTCCTTCACGACGCGGATGGGCTTTTTCACCAGTTCCTTCAAGGAATCCAACGCACAAAACTTCACTTGCGGATGTTCTAGCGCCCAAGCGGTAATCTGCTTCAAGGCACATGCCAAATCCGTGCTTTTGTCCTTGAATCCGACAATTCCAATGCTGCTAAAAGACTTGTTCATTTTCATCCTCTAGTTTCGCGTTCACTCAAAGCGTTTGTTCCAATGCAATAGCCTAATTTATGGGTCCTATCCCTACGTTTTTCTTTGCCAGCCAAGAAGGAGATCCCGGAACGAAGTCCGGGATGACAAGCACTGTGCATCGCAAGTCCGGGATGACAAGCACAGTGCATTGCAAGTCCGGGATGACAAGCACAGTGCATTGCAAGTCCGGGATGACAAGCACAGTGCATTGCAAATCCGGGATGACTGGCTGGATGACAAACAGCATCCTGTCATTCTGGAGACATGAAATGTCGATAGAATCCAAGCAAACATGCTTTCTATTCCTTCTTCTCTGAGTTTTCCGCGACAAGCACGTTCTTTAATTTCTCATAAACGCCCGGGAACATCGCTTCTACCTTGTCCATATTTTCGACGGGTTCATCAAGTTGCAAAGCAACCGACAAGACGCACAAAGCAAGCCCCGTCTGGGCCGATTCGCCTCCGTCAAAATCGCTGCCGTTCACAATCGTTTCAAGTCCGCGAATCACAAGGCCGTCGTCATAAACGCCCACTTCGGCACCCGTCTTGCGGAGATTAATCGCCAAGAATTCATTCTTCGGTCGCATTTCCACACGTACTTCTTTCGGCACGCGCAAAATCGTTTCGCCCTCGGCGTAGCAAGCTGCCACCGCCAAAAGCGGGTATTCTTCGAGGCCTGTCGCAATCACGTCTTCGCTAAAGCGGCGGCCCTGCAAACGCTTGCCCGACGCCAGCGGCTTGATTTCGACATCGCCAAACACATCGCCATACTTTTCACGGCGGCTCACCGTTTCGATGTTTGCACCCATGCGTTTGAGGCACGTCAAGGCACCCGCACGGCTGCTGTTCAAATCGACGTTCAAAAGCTTGATGACGTTGTCCTTGGGAATGTTGCCGACAGTCGCTAGCACCGCAAAAGCAGTCGCTTCGGTCGTATCGCCCGGCACATAGTATTCACGCGCCGTAATCACCTTCGTCTCCGAAAGTTCCGTGAACTGCGTGCGTTCAATTTTCTTGCCTTGGGCAATCATCAAGCGGCGTTCGAATTCGCTCAGCTGTTCCATGCCGCGGCCTTCGTACTTTACTGCCGCACCAAAGTAAATGAGCATTTTCGTCCACTGGTCATGCACCGTCGATTTTTCTTCAAAATTCAAATAATCATTACGGATAAGTGCGCGGAGCAAAAGCCTATTGCGCATCGCGTAAGAGACGTTCCCCAGCGAATCCTTCTTGACGTTCAGTTCGTCCCGCAAAAAATTAAAGACAAACTTTGCAGGTTCATCTTTCTGAACTTTAATCTTGAAATACTTCTGCAAAGTCTCTTTGGCGTTATTCACGCGGGCAATTCCCGCATCGTCAACTTCGGCAGCGAACGTGTAAAGTTGTTCATCATCCTTACTCGCCAGCGTCCACAACAAAACGTTATCCGCTTCGTTGAACTTGAACGGAAGCATCGTCGGAATAGAATACTGGAATCCCTTGCCATTCAAGACAAGCTGATGTCCTTGCAATTCGTAAGTGAGACCAAAATCTTTCAGCGCCTCGGCATACTTTTCACTACCACTTGCCCACGCAAAATTTTCCAACACGGTGCGGCCATTCACCAAAAGAGCCATCACCAATGTCAAGTTCATCCGTTCACGGTCGGGATTCATCAAGAATTCCATCGTACAATCCTTAAAGTTCTCAACAAATTATCGTCTTTCTTTAACTTCGTATTCCAAGTACTGGAGCGTCTTTACAGCTCGTGCCGCTTCTTCTTCGGTCTTGAACGCGAGCAAAAGCGTACCCGCCACGTTTTCACGAACCTTCATGAGTTCGATATCGCGAATGTTGATGCCTTCTTCGGCAAGCGGCTGCATCACGCTCAAAAGCGCACCAGGCTTGTCCTTCAGCTGCACCGTAATTTCAAAGAACGAAGCCGTATTCCGGCCCGGAGCAAACAAACTCGCACGGCCTTCGTTTCCTGCCTTGAATATATCGGCAAGGGCCTGCGAATTATCCGACTTGACGCTCTGTTCGTCATTTTCAAAATTGCCAGAAGCGGGCTTGCCATCCTTCACGACGTTGAGGCCCTCCATCGCTGTAATCGTCCTGTCAAGACCGTCACGGACTTCGCAAAGTGCACGCGTCGTCTCGTCGCGATTCGTCACTGCGATATCGTGCCACATTCCCCAGCCCGAAGCCGCAATACGCGTCATGTCGCGGAAAGCGCGGCCTGCAAAGTGCTGGTAATTGTGTTTGAGCAAACGTTCCGGCAAATTCCCAGCCAGCGTCGAGCTCAGCATCTGCGGCATGTGGCTCACCCACGCCATCGTGCGGTCGTGATGTTCTGGCGGGAACACTACAGGGTTCGCCCCCACAAAACGAATCATCTCCAAAAGCGGAGCGTAAGCCGATTCAGGCGTCCCTTCCGGCGGGCAAACGAACCAATACGCATTTTCAAAAATCGCAGGATCGTTGTATTCGCAAGTACGCTTTTCGGAACCCGCCATCGGGTGGCTACCGACAAAACGGAACGGAGCAGGCAAACGCATGCCCGCCTTGCAAATTTCCACCTTCGTCGAGCCGATATCGCTCACCAAAATTTCGCGGTCCGCGGCTACTTCAGAACCCGCCCACGAAACACGGCCCAAAGCATCAATCATCTTCAAAATATGGACAATCGGCGCACAGAGCAAAATCAAGTCCGAATCTTTAGCCCATTCTTCGGTCTCATCGTACTGGAAAAATTCATCGGCAAGTTCAAGATCTTGAGCGCGTTTAAGCGTCGAAGGCGAACTCACCGCACGGATGATTGTCGGAAGTTTCGCTTGTTTGATGGCAGCCGCAACAGAACTAGCAAGCAAGCCAAAGCCCACCATCGTAATGCGTCTAAACGAGAGACGCCCGCTAAAGCCATCTGCCATTATTCTTCCACCTTGCAAGTTTCATCAATGATAACCCGGAAAATATTCTTGAACGATTCCGAGGACAACGGACCACCAGCCTTTGCGGCCTTTTCGGCAACGAGATTCAAGACGGCCTGTTCGCGGCCAGCATCCAACACGGGCAAACCCTTCTGCTTTTTTATTTTCCCTATTTCTACAGCAAAAGAAGCCCTCTTGTTGAGGAGAGCTATCAGTTCATCGTTCAGTTCGTCAATGCGAATACGCCAATCATTAATATCCATGCTTATGAATGTAGAAAAATCACACGTCGCCGTTGCTGAAACCGAGCGATTCTTCTAGCCATGTATCCGTCCGCTGGACAGCAACGCGGCTCTGGTAAGACTTGCGGCCCGCCCGATACTGCGCCCACTTGACGGCAAGCGAAGCAAAGGGCCCAGCGTGGCGAAATAGCGACGTCAAAGCCGACGGTAAATTCCGCCTGAGCACCTCGTCTTCGAAACTCGCATAATGGCTTGCGCTGCCCGGATCGCCCTGACGTGCAGAACGTCCAAACAGCTGGCGGTCGATTCGCGACGACATATTGCATTCTGTCGCAATCACGTGGAGTCCGCCAATTTTTTTCACGCCTGCGGGAATCTTGATGTCCGTGCCACGGCCCGCCATGTTCGTCGCAACAGTAATCGCCCCCGCCTTGCCGGCCTCGGCAACGACATTCGCTTCGTCATCGCTGCGGACTGCGTTGATAATTCGGCAATGGAGTCCCAGTTCAGAAAGCATGCGGCCAAACGTTTCGCTTTCGTCAATATCCTTTGTACCAATCAACACCGGGCGGCCCAAGTTATGGATGCGGACAACTTCAGCCACAATCGCCTTGCGTTTCTTTTCCTTGGTCGTATAGGTTTTCAAGCGATAAATTTTTCGTTTGTTCTTACGGTGATTCGGGATACAGAGCACCGGTGTCCCGTAAATCATCCAGAACTCGTTCGAAGCCTCCTTCCCTGTTCCGGTCATTCCCGAAAAATGCTTGTACAGCCTAAAGAAACGCTGGAAGCTCATTCTCGCTTCGGTCTCCTTGAGGCCCGTCAATTCCAAGCCCTCTTTCAGTTCTATCATCTGGTGCAGTCCGCCGTTCCAGGAACGCATCGGCATCTTGCGGCCAGTCGATTCATCGACAATGATAACCTTGCCCTCTTCAATCAGATATTGCCGCCCAAGAACAAAAAGTTCCTTCGCAATCAAAGCCTGACGCACCAAGTCCTTCAAGAAGGAAGCCCTGCAAAAGCCTCCGTTGCCCTCGCCCTTTTCGGCAAGTTCATCTTGAATTTCTTCGAGGCGGGCATCCATATCCACCAAGAACCGCACTGTACGCAACTTGATATCGACCTTGTAATCCACATCGCGGACGAGGTTGCCCGAAAGCTCAAAAGCGACTTCACAAGTCCTGTTGAACCCCTTGTTCTCTTTTTCACGCGAGATAATCAAAGGCGTAACCGCTTCATCAATCAATACGTTGTCTGCTTCATCTACAATAGCGGTATAAAGCCCTCGCTGTACAAGTTTATCAGAAACAGCCTTTTGCTGTAACGTAAAACTATCCAAAATCCGCTTCGAAAATTTTTGGCTTTTGCCCATGGCAATCCGGTCTCGCAGAAAATCGGCAAGCACTTCTTTTGCCGTGGAATACGTCACATCGGCAGCGTAACCCGCACGCCTTTCAGGAGGCTTCATGGCACCCGTCACAGCAGCAACGGAAACTCCGCAAAAATTATAAAGCGGTTTCATAATCTGCGCATCGCGCGAAGCCAGATAATCATTCGCCGTAATCACATGGCATGGGCGACCGCTCCAGCCGCGAATAACGCCACACATGGCAGCCGTAACCGTCTTGCCTTCACCAGTGGACATTTCCGCGATGTAGCCGTTATACAAAGCAAGGGCACCCGCAATTTGTTCTACATAAGGGCGATACCCCAAAACACGAGCCACCGATTCCTGCACAATCGCAAACGCTTCGGCCAACACTTCATCACGAACAGGCCGCTTGAACTTTTCGCGGATAACAATGATTTTTTTTCTCAGTTCAGAAGATTCCAAAGAGGAAAATTCCTTCCCGATAGCGTCGATTTTCCTTGCCGTCTTAAGCGTTTTGCGGCGGACACTGGAACGTTCCTTAAACATACCCACAAAACGGTAAACAACCGCATCGGCCCCGGTCGGGATTTTTTTGAGGCGTTTCAGCGAAGTCAACCTGTAATTTTCAGTCAAATTCATTTACGGACCCATCACAGCCTATAGTACTTCTGCAACGCTTGACGCACCTTGCGGATTCCCTGCAAAGCAAGCGGTTTTGTTCCCAAATCAAAGCGGATTTTTCCAGAACGTCCATGCATCTTGAGCACACGACCGTCCTTATCCAAAAGTTTTGTCCTTACAA
>JAEEGK010012851.1_pt1 | contig 18964 bp, 5 predicted proteins | sample 8958771 | NCBI WGS metagenome assembly JAEEGK01 (sample SAMN16246547, study PRJNA631951) | gut metagenome | biome: gut microbiome; feature: rumen; material: SC-attached | host: Bos | place: Iran: Karaj | collected 2018-10
CCATTATTAATAAATCTAAGTAAAAAATTATATAAATGATCATCTAAATGTTTAACTAAATTCATAGTAAATTCATGAGCTTCAATTAACATTAATCTAAAAAATTTTTTATTTTCTTTATAAGCTTCCCAAAATAATTCAACATATTCCATAGCATATAAATAAGCTTCTTTACCATATAAACATCTTCTTAAAGCACTATTTGTACCATGTATGATTGAATATGTTGGTTCATAATAATTTGAATCACAAAATAATGCATTACTTTCATGATCAAAACTTTCATAATCATCTAATCCTCTTCTATAATCTCCTGGATCATATGTTTCTCTTGAACACCATGCTAATGTTTGTCCTGTAACAAATCCTGATTCTTTATATTGTTTTATGAATGATTGACGTATTTCATTTTCTCTTCTTGATGCTCCATGAAACATTGCTACTGCATTTAGTAATGTGAATCCATTTATATTGTGATATTTAAAAAATTGAAATGATGATATTGGCTTTTCTTTTATATTATTTGAATATTTCATATATTTTTCTATTAATTGTGAAGTTTTTGGTAATTTTCTTAAAAATTCTTTTCTTGATATTGTGTCTTCATATATTAATAATACATTTTTGAATAAACTTGTTTTATTTTCTGCTAATTTTTTCCTTTCTTTTGATAATGTTTCATTATAGTTTATTCTCTGGGTTATTTTACCATAATTATTTTCATCAAATGTTAATTCAATTTCTGGATGCTCTATATTTGGATAATTTGTTTTATTAAATTTATCCATTATTATTGTATTATTATGAATTAAAGAATAATAATATTTTACTGTCATATTTCTATTATCTTTTGGATTTTTTTCTATATTAAAAATATCATTTGTTGTAATTGGATAACCAAAATGATTATATTTACTATCCATAAATTTTGAGTGTATATTTGTTTCAATAAATCTTTTTTTTTCTATTTTTCTTAATGATTCTAAATCACATCTTGGTCTAAATATATTAGATATATCTATCCAATTATATGCCTCAACACCACATACTTTTGGTATTTGAATTTTACAAGGATATTTTTTATTATTATCAATTTTTGAATTATTTAATCCATAAACCCAATTTGGATTACAAGTTGTATTAGGATATACAATTTTATAACTTTTATAAAATAATATGATAAAAATTGTTAAAATTACAAAAAATTTTTTAATTTGTTTTTTATAGAAAAAATAGATAATATATAATATAAATTGTGAAAAGGGAATATATATAATTAAAATTATAATAAATCCAATTATATTATATAATCCATGATCATCTACATCTGATCCTTGATACTTTTTAAAAAAATAAAAATAAATAGGTATTGAATATAAAAAATGAATATAACCTTTACATCTAAATAAAATAATCGAAATAAATGAACTAAAAAATAAAGATGAAATAATATCATATCTAATTAATTTTTTATACCAACTATATTTATGAGTTAATGTACAAAGATTTGGACTAATTGTTCCACATGATTCTAAACTTTTATAATATAATATTATTGATATTGAAAATAAAATAAAACATAATATATCATGAAAATACTTCTTGTATGATTTAATACATTTAATTTTATCTATAAATTTTTCATATATGTTAAAAAAAAGGATTTTTAAATTTGATGATGAATTAAATATATTTTTTATTTTTGAAATGAAATTAGTGTTTTCATTAATTACATTATCATTCACTTCAATTTTAACAGGTTTATAGTTTTGGTCTGTTAATTTCATATCAATAAAAATGATTTTTTATGCTTTTGTAATATGCTATAAATGAGATATGATTAGTTTTAAGAGTAACCAAATAATTCCCTATTAATGAATTAAATATAAAATAATTATTTTAATGTTTCAATTTTATTAAATATTTTGATTAATAATATAAAAATTAATTTGTTAAAATATTTAACTCAAATTAAATATTCAAAAATAATTTTATATAATTTAAAATTAAATAATATACTATGTATTTTTTCTTTTTAGAAAAATTTGATTAAATATAAAAATATTTACAAATATTATAATAAATAAAAAATGGAATTTTTAACAAATATTTTAAATAACCAATTTAAAGATGAAATAAATTCAATCGAACTCAGAGAATATTATTTAATAAGTAAAGAGAATGAACCTCAAATTATAGAACCAATAAATTATAAAATTTCTTTAAATGAAATTCGTCCACAAATAATAAATTGGATTATATTTCTCTGTGATAATTTAAATTTTTCAATTCAAACTTTATTTAGAACAGTAATAATATTTGATCAATATATTGGAAAAATAAAAATAGAAAATTTAAATAAAAAAAATATACAATTAATTGCAATAGCTTGTTTATCTCTTGGAACTAAAATTGAAGAAATGAATTGTAATTATATTAAATTTTTTACTGATAAAGTTTTAAATACTCCAAATAATAAAGAATATTCATATAAAGATTTATCAAAAATGGAATTTAAAATATTAAATATTTTAAATTTTAAAACTTTATATTCAACACCAATAAATTTTGCAAAAATATATTTTGAATTATTAAAAAAAACTAATTTATTTAATAAAATTTTTTTAACTAATTTTTGGAATTATTATCTTTTATATTTAAAAAAAATACTAATAAATGAGATGTATATTACATATTTTCAAAGTGAAATTTCATATTTTATATTTATTCAATGTTGTTATCAATTTAATATTAATAGTAATATATTTAAAACAATTTATAATACTATAAATTGTTGTGAAAAAAAAGTAAAAAGAAAAGATAGTAAAATATATAATATGATTTCAATTCATTCATTGTAAAAAATTAACTATATGAATAAATTTCTATTGTATTTATTATTAATAATTGGAATAATTTTAAATTTTAATTTTAAATTTTATAATGAATTAAGGGTAAAATAATATGGAAAGATTATGATTTATTTATAATTTTAAATAAAAAATTTTTGTCTATAATTGAATAATTTTGTAACTTATATTTTTTGATTTTTAGTTAATTTAATTTGAACATTTTAATTATAAAAAAAGAAATTTTATTTTATAATTTATATTTCTCTTTAAAATAATAATTTTATTAAATTGAAATAAAGAAAAAAAGTGTAAGAAAATTGATTATATAATTTTATATAATTTTAAATTATAAATAATTTTTTGAGTATTTATAATTTAAATTGTTTAATATTTAACTATTTAAAATTGAAAATTATTTTGTAAATTAAAAATTCAAAATTAAAATTTAATTCAATTAAATATTAGATGTTATACAAAAAAATAAAAATAGAAGAAGATGAATTTGATGAATATCGATATAAAAACGAGTTAGAATATAAAACACAATATGATGATTTACAATTAATAAAAAATTCAATCCATTACAAATTTAAAAAAGATAAATATTATATAGTATGTTACAGTGTTTTAGAAGATGAAATTTACTTTAATGAATTTTTCACTGGAGAAATAATAAAAAATGATAAAAGATTAAGTTATCAAAGAAAAAAATATCAAAAAAGACTTTATGTTTTAAGAAATTATTGGGGAAAAATAGAAAAAATTTCAGGATTTAATAAAGATTCTTATATAAGTGAAAGGGCAAAAAATTATTTTAAAAGAACATTAAATTCTAAATTTTTATTTAATGAAACAAAAGGTTTATTTACAAATAATAATTGTTATGCTTTACCAAATATTTTTCAATTGTATGGAGGAGTACAAATTGAAGTCAAAGTTCATTTTTCAGTTTTTGATATTGAAAACAATTTTGAAAATGAAAATGAAAATGAGAAAGAAAAAGAAAAAGAGAAAGATAAAGAAAAAAATATAATAAATGAATTTGAAAATAAAGAAAATATAAATGATGATAATGAAGAAGAATTAAATCCTTTAATAGAAGATTTTATATATAAAGATAATATTCCATTTTTATATGTTGTAGATACAATAATAAAAGAAACATTAAGACAATTACATAATTATATAAAATTAAGAATAAAAAATGATAATGATAAAAATTCAAAAAATGAATATGAAGAAAATGAAGAAATAATAATTGAAAAAAAAAACAATGAAGAATTAAATAACTTAAATTATAAAAAAATGTTACAAACACTTCGTGATTCACTTCAATTAAATTCAAATTACAAATTTGTATTAAAATTATATGGATTTGAAGAATATTTATACGGTGATTACTCAATAGGTTCATATGAATGTATAAGAAATTATGTAAGACAATTTGAAAAAGTAAAATTAGTATTATATAAAAAACCAAAATATGAAATTAATCCTCCAATTAGTTCATTTCCTCCTATAATTTTATCAGAAGCAAATAAAGAATTTACTTATTTTGATTTATTAGATAAATATTTAAATAATTATCCACATCATAGTGTAATTTTTCGATTTGGAGAAAGTGAAAATGTACATAAAGAACAATTTTTAAATATTTATAAAGATAGACAAAATAAATTAACTCAATATACTGAAAGTGGAAATTGTGATTTTCCTTTACAAATTGTTATTGTTGGTGTTTATAATATTAATTCTATTTTTAATAAATGGTTAAATGATGAATTTTATACTAAAAATGAAATGATGCTTTCTTATTTTAATGAATTTCAAACTAAACAAGAATATGAAGAAAGTTTATTTAAAAATAGATTATTTAAATTTTTTGGATGTGGAAATGATAATAATGAAAAAAATAATAATAATAAAAATATTTCTCCTGAAATTCAAATAATTACAAAAGAACAAAGTAAAAAAGATAAAGAAAAAGCAAAAGAAAAGAAAAAAGAAAAAGAAAAAGAAATAAAAGAGAAAAAAAAAGCAATAAATTTAATTCATAAATCAACAAAACAAAATTATACATTACAAAAAAATTTAAATTTCTTTAAAATTAATCACAGAGAAGAAATAGAAAAAATAGATGTATTAAAAAAAAAATTTACAGCCCCAACATTACCACAAGAAGTAAATTTAAAAAGAGATGAATTAGAAGATAATCCTTTTTACAAAGAAAAAAATTCTAAAATGAAACATTTAAAATATCCTCCAATTTTTATAAAAATTCAATTAGATATTTTATATGGATCATATCAAGTAGAAACTTTATTAAGTAAACATTATATTATATCAAATAATATTAATATGATGGAAAAAATTACATTTAATAATGATAAATTATTAATTAGTCATTTACCAAGAGAAACAAGATTAGGAATTACTATTATTATGTTAAATAAAGATATTAGTTATCCTATTGAATTAGGTTCTTGTCAAATTCCAATTTTTACTGAAGATGGTGTTATGAATTCTGATGAAGTTAAATTAAATTTTTGGCCTTTTTTTAAAATTGAACCAAGAATTAATTGTTGTGATCCTTTTTTATTTAAAAAAAAAAATGATAAGGAAAATAATAGTGTAAAATTTGATGATAATTATATTAATAGTGATATTATTATTAATGAAAGAAATGATATTAAATTAAATGATAAAAGTGATAATGATAAAAGTAATAAAAATAGTGATAGTGGTACTAAAAGAAAAAATGCTATTAAAGATATTGAAAGTAATTTAAATATTATTAATAGTTTTATTAATCCTAATGATAATACACCAAAAAAAAATGATGATGATAGTGATGAAGATGATAAAAATATTGAATTTTATCCTGAATATAAAGAAACTGAAATTGATGAGAGTAATTATTGTTATATAATAATTCAATTTCCAAAATTTGCTAAAAATTTAGCTCATGTTGAAAAAAGTCCTTTAAATTATAAGAAATTTCTGTCAATTAAACATAAAGGAAAAAATTCAAAAGAAATTTATTCAGAATTTAATGAATTATATGGTACAATGATTGGTGATATGGATGATATAATGGATGAAATAAAAGAAATTGGAAATAAACAAAAAATAAAATCAAATTATATAAATAATACAATAAATAATAAAGATAATTTTACATATAATAAAGATAGTTCAAGTAATAGTAATATAAAAGATAATGAAAAAGACATTATGTTAAATTTAAATGAAGTAGATAAAAATTTATTAAAAATAGAAAAAATATTAAAAAGAGAACCATTAGTTCCAATAAATCAAGAAGAAAGAAAACAAATTTTAATATGTCGAGATTATATATCAACAATACCAAAATCAATAGATATTTTTTTACGTTCAATAAATTGGTTTAATCCTCTTCAATCATATATTGCACATTTATATTTAAAAAAATGGAATAAATTAACTCCAGAAGATGCAATTGGACTTTTAGATTCAAGATTTCCTGATATTCAAGTAAGAGAACTTGCAATTAAAACTTTATATAATACAACAGAAGATATAATTGAATTATATTTAATGCAACTTTGTCAATGTTTATTTTATGAAAATTATTTAGTTTCTCCTTTAGCAGATTTTTTAATTGAAAAATCACTTTCTAACCAAAAATTATTAGGAAATAAATTTTATTGGAATGCAAAAGTAGGATGTGAACATTTTTTATTTAAAGATAGATTAAATATAATTTTAGCTCAATTATTTATGGTAAGTGGACCACAATTTATAAATACAATAACATATAAAATTGAAATAAACAATGAATTTAAAAGAATAGCAAATAAAGCAAAAATTTTATATTCAATAGATAAAAATAAAGTAGGTCAAAAAGTAAAAGAAGAAATAAGAGAATTAAAAAAAAAAGGTTTTGTAAATTTTGACTTACCAGTTCATCCAAGTTACTTTATATCAGGATATGATTTATCAAAAGTAAAAGCATTTGATTCAAAAATGGTACCAATTCGTATAGTAATGACATCATCAGATGGAGGAAAATTTGGTATAATATATAAAATAGGAGATGATTTAAGACAAGATGTTTTAATATTACAAATATTTAAAATAATGGATAAAATTTGGTTAGAAAATGATTTAGATTTAAAAATGTCTATTTATAATGTTTGTCCAATTGAATTAAAATGTGGTTATATGGAATTTGTAGATGGAACTGTATTAGAAGGAGTTCAAAAAGATGAAGGATTTTTAGGTGGTGCTTTAGATAGGGAATTATTATATAATTATCTAAAGAAAATGTCAATTAAAAGTGATATTAATGATGAAAATTTATCTTTTGAAAATCAATTAGATAATTTTATTAGATCACTTGCAGGATATTGTGTTGCTACTGGAGTTTTAGGTATTGGAGATAGACATTCTGCTAATGTTATGATTAAGAAAAATGGTATATTTTTTCATATTGATTTTGGTCATATTTTTGGTAATTTTAAAAAAAAATTCGGTTTTAAAAGAGAAAGAAGTAGATTTTTACTTACTCAAGATATGGCTTATGTTTATATTAAAAGTAATAATGAAGAAAAATTTAAAAATTATTGTGTTAGAGCTTATAATATTTTGAGACATAATAGTCAAAGATTAATTAATTTGACTATTACTATGGCAAGTGCTGGAATGCCTGAATTTTCTACTATGTTTGATGTTAGTTATTTTCAAAATATGCTTCAATTAAATAAAAAAAATGATGAAGATGCTGGTAATTATTTTATTAGTTTAATTAATGATAGTGTAAATGAAAAATATAGAATTTTAGATAATTTGATTCATAATTGTATTCATGTTTAAGGTTTTTTTTATATATGTTTATATTTATATTTATTGTTAAATGTAAGATTTATAATATTTATAATTTTTAAATTTATAAATTTATGAATTAAATTTTTGAAAAAAATATGATAAATCAATTTCCTACTTTAATATATAATCATTTAGCTTTAAATTATCTTTGTAAAGTACAATGGATTTTATGTTTTTTGTCACTTTTAGATTTTTTAAATATTTATTCATATGTATTGATAACATCATCTCAAATAGTTTTAGGATATGAAGGATATGATGAAACAAAAAATTCTTGGTATTATTTTAGTATTTATTATTTATATAAAGAATATTTACCAACAAATAAAGATATATTTAATATACCTGCAATAATAATAAGTTCTATTTTTACACTTTTATTTTATTCTTCTTTTTTAATATTAAAACCTACTTTTATAGAAATCAAAGGAAATTTAAAACAACTATTTTTAAAAATTTATATAAACTTTTTTGAATTATTTAATTTTCGTCTTTTATTTATTTTTTTTATAGATTCATATGTAACTCTATTTATCAGAATGGTACATAATTCAGAAAAAGATTTAATGAATAAAACAAAAATAATATTTGTACAATTTTGTTTAATTATTGCTATTATAATAACTCTTTATATTGTAATTAACCATTTAAGAATGCATTGTGTAACAGCAAATTTTGTAGAATATAAAAAAACAATATCAGATTATCCTTTTGATTCTAATTTTTCTGTTTTATTTGAAACTGCAAGTTCAATTATTAAATTTATAATGACAATTGAAAAAAATTTAGTTCAAATTGAAAAAGAAACTACAGATAGAATTTTTATATTTGGTATAATTGGTATATTAATTTATGTTATTTATTTTCTTTATTTTATATTTTTAGTATCTTCAAGTTCAAGTAAAATATTATATTATCCAAATAAAGGTTATGTTATATTTCGTTTTTTTTTAATAACATTTACTGGAATTTCAATAATTTACAGGTTTATTATTAAAGAAGAAAGAAAATTAATATTTTATTTTTTCTTAATTTTAACTTTTATAATAGTATCTTCATTTTTTTACATGAAATATCCAAAAATAATTTTAAATCGTGTAGCAAGAACAAAAGATTTAATTGCTTTATTAGGTTTTATGATAAGTAATGAAATTGATAGAGATATTATGTGTGAAAAATGGTCTGCTAATCATAAAATAATTTGTAAAAAAATAGATTGTGATATTTGTCAAGCTATTAATTCTAATTTTATTAAAGAAATGAAATTTGAAATATTTTTTAATGTTATTTTAGAAGTTATTATTAAAAGAAAAAATGATAAAATAATAAAAGTTTATGGACATGAAGAAATAATTTTAGATATTTTAGAAATTCATGCATTTATGTATAAAGGTGAAAGTCAAAAATTTTATTTTTATATGTTTTTCTATCAAAAATTTATGAAATATAAACAAAATAATTTATCAGTATATTTCGATTTATTAACTATGTTTGATTTAAATAAAAAAAATAATATTGAATTTTATAAACAATATGAAAATTATAAAGAAACAGAAGATGTAATAAAAATATATCAAGAATTTTTAAAAAAAATAGAAGATTTTATTTGTTATGAAATAAAAAATCCAAAAAATTTTATAAAATTAGCAAGAACTCTTCATCAATTTGTAGATAATAACAAAATAATAAAATTACTTCAAAAATCATCTCAATATTATACTTATGATATGACAATTTTAAGATATTTATATGAAAGTATTATACATAAACCAATTCCAAAATCAGATGAGTTTTTTGATGTTTCAAATTATGAAGATTTTTTACAAAATCATTTTTTTCATGATAGTTTTATTGTAATTCATTATGGTTTAATATCAAAAAATTTTACTATTATTAAAGTAAGTCATCAAATGAGAAAATATTTAAATAGATCTTTTGAGAATTTATTTCCTAATTATTTAAGACAAAGTGCAAAAGATAAAATGGAAAGTTTTTTAAAAGATAATAATTTTAAAGATTCAAAAAATTTTTTTGAATTTGTAATTTCAGATTTAAATGAAGATGATATTGATTATATTGATATATTTCAATTTAGATTTGTAATGTATCCTTCAATTAATTTTGGTGAATTATTAATTTCAGGACAATTTCAAAATTCTCATCAAGATGTTTTAATATTTGAAACTATTAATGTTGGAAAAAATACAAAAGAAATTTTAATTTCTTTTTCTAAATCACTTAATTTTTATTTTTGTATTAATCCTGAAATTGTTTATTCATTAAGTTTAATTAGAAAAACTTTTTGTTTTGATCAAATATTTAAAAAAATTACTCCTTCATTATTACCTAATGATTTTTCAAATAATAAAAATTTAAATCAATCTTTTGATGAAAATAAATTATTTTTTCAAGTTAATTTTACTTTATTTTATAAATTATTAAAAAAATATTTAGATGATAATAAAGATATTTATGTAAAAGAAGAAATATTAAATAATTTAAAAAATAGGAAAGTTGATATTTTAAAAGAGAAATTTATTCTAGAAAAAAAAATAAAAATAGGAGAAAAAGAAAAGAATAAATTTACTATTTATGTCATGACAAAATTAATAAAAAATGAAAATGAAAATGAAAAAGAAGAAGAACATTTTAATATAGATTATAATGAACAAATAAATAAAATGTTATCAGTTGGTACTGAATCAGTTTCTTTTTCTGGTTCTTCAGATTCAACAACAAATAAATTTCATATTAAAACATTAAATGGAAAAAATATATTATCAAAAGAAGAAAATAGATTAAGAAGATTTAAAATGTTAAATATTATAATAACAGTATTCCATACTATTATTGTTATAATTAGTTTATTATTTTTAATAATTCAATTAAAACTTGATAATGATTTTATTGATATGTATGAATTTTATGGTAAATTTCACTTTTTTAAAAGAGGAATTGATATGGAAATTGTTAGAATTTCTTCAAATTTATGTTTTGAAAATATGGAAGGAGAAAATAGAATATGTTATTATAATTCTTTATCTAAAATTTATCAAGTTACTTTTAATTTAGAAAAAGATGAAATGTTAATGAGTGAAATTGTTTATAGAGAATTTTTAAACAGTATTGATACAATTAAAAATAGATATACTGAATATAAAAAAAAAGCTTATTCTCTTTCAAAAAAAAAAATTAAAGATATTGAGAAAATTAATTTAAAAATTTTTTTAATAAGGGAAAATGAAAATGATAATCAAGATTATATTGATAAAAGTAAGATTGAACATGAAGAAAATTTACCTTATTTAGTTTATACTAATAATTCTTTTTTTAATGCAATTGATTTATATTTAAATTTTATTACTCAAATTATTAACAGAGATAATTTAAAAAATATTTTTATTAAATTTTTTACATTAACAACAAATTTTGAATTAATAAATTTTAATTTAACTAATGCTACTTTAGATCATAAATACATTTACCAAATTATTATTAATTATCCCATAATAGAAAGTGGTTTAATTTCAATTAAAAATATTTTAAGTGAATGGTTTAATCAGCATTTAAATGCAATTTCAACTACTTTAGAAGGTTTTATTATATCTTTATTTATTTTAAATATTTGTGTATTAATATTAAATTGTTTTTTTATTTATTCATTTATGATTGGTTTAGATAAACAATTTAAAAAATTTTCCCATAGATTATATTCTCCTCAATTTATTAATTATTTTCATTCTAAATTTAATCATTGGAAAAATTTATTATTATTATATGATAATGAACCTTATGTTGAAATGAAAAAAATTACATCCGAAATTAAAGAATATCAAAAATTAAAAGAAGCTGAAAATAAAGAAAGATTGAGTTTAGGAGGAATAAAAAAGAAAGAAGAAAAAACAAATTTTTTAATATATAAAGATTACATTAAACAATATTTTACAACAATTTTTGTTGTTTATTTGTTATTCTACATTTTAGGAGTGATATTATATATATTAATGAAAGAAGAATTTTTTCAATTAAAAAGTTTAATTAAATATTATAATATAAGTTCAGATATTGATAATTATATTACACATAATGTAATTTCATTAATGTTTATGATAATTACAAATACTTCACAAAGTGAATTGTCAGTTTTGCAAAATTATGAAGAATCTGATACTTTTGTAATAAATAATTTTCAAAATATTTTATTAGATTTAAGAATTGTTAAATCAATTGAAAATGATAATGACAAAATATATGAAGTTATTCAAAACTTTCAAAATATTTCTTGTGAAGATCTTCCTTCTTTAAATGATGTTAATTATTTAAATTCAATTCCAGATATTACAGATCAAAATGAAATTGATATATATAATAATTTTTTAGTTAAATTATGTGAAAGTTTTGATATTTTTTCTTTAAGAAAACAAGTTTTAATTTTTAAAGGAATTACTTTTTATGAACAAAAAGTTTTAAATACTATTTCAAAAGGGAGTTATGAGGAAAAAATTTCGATTTTAGATTTAAAAGATTTATATGGTGTTTTTACTTTGATTTTTTTTTTAGGTGATATTTTAAGGTCTTATCAAAATGAAAATATTATTCCTAATTTATTAGAAAATACTCTTCATAATCATAAAATTTTGTTAGTCACTTGTCTCACTGCTAATTTAGTTTTTGAATTAGTTGTTATGATATTATTATTTATTTTAATTTCTCATAAATTAATTAGAGAAAATGTTAAAATAGTTTCTTTGTTGAAATTTTTTAAATAAATTTAAAATTAGAATAAATATTTGTTTTAAATTAAAATAAGTGATTTAGCTATTGATTTTTTTAAAAATTAATAAAAATTAGATATATATCTATTACATATTATTTATCATCATTTAATATAAATTAGTGAAATTATAACTTGATACTTATTAATTAAATCAAAAAATTAATTAATAATCTAGTTCAATTAAAATATATTTTATTATACAATTAAATAAATAATTAAATTATAAAATTAATTATCATTAAAAAAACATTTAATGAGTTTTAAAATTTCAATAATAAAAAACACTTTAAGTTACTATGACGATAAATCATCATTTAAAAATTATGAAAATATAGCAAAAAAATATAATAAAATATATAATAATTTAACAAAAGATAAAAAATTTGAAAATTTAAAAGGTTCAAAATTAAAAGAAGAAGTGAAAAGATGGTTTTTTTCACTTCCTTTAGAATCAAGAATAAAAATTTCAACAGTAGAAAATGAATTCATATGTAAAATTTTATATCAAATGTTTAATTTTTATTCAAAAGATTCTTTTAATTCATTTAAAATAAAGGAATTACTTTATTCTAATAATGATATATCTTATAATCAAACAAATAATTCAATTAATAATATTGAGACTGATGATGGAATTTATCCTCCAAATAAACCTGGAGTAAATATGATTAAATTAACTAAAGAAAAAAAAAATAAAAAAATAGAATCTCAAACAGTTGTTTTTAATCAAGATAATTTAGATAATTTTTCAGATGAAGAATTAATAAATTTTAATATTGGAAATTTTTTTTTATTTCGAACAGAAAAAAATGAAAAAATGAAAAATAAAAATCCAATTTATATTTTAAATAATATTTTATTCTTTTCTGTTCATAGGAAAAATTATCCTGATTGTATGACTTTAAGTCCAACTTTTCTTTTAAAAGAAGAAAATTTTGAAAATTGTTTTAGAATTGCTCAACCTTATTTTTTTCAAGAATTAATTAAACCTGATTATAATAGTGAATTAAAACAATATTCTTATTCACTTCCTTCTTGGATTAATAATGAGCAATATTATTATCCTATTCAATATATTTTCTGTTTTTTAGAACAAACTATTTTAATTAAATTTTTACTTAATTATAATCCTAATCCAGGAAAGAAAAAAAATAAAAATAAAATATCAGTTCATTCTTTAATTAATGAGGAATATTTAGAAAGTTTTTTTAATAATAGAAAAAATGTTATAAATTATTTAAATGAAAATTATGATATGGAAAGTAGATTAAATATTTTTAATGGACTTATTAGTATTGAAGAGTTATATAATTTAAATATAAATGATAAAAATAAAAAAAATCATATTAAATTTTGGAAAAAGAATACAAGAAATTTTTCTTCTTTTAATAATACAATTAGAAATAATACAAATAGCTTTTCAGATATAGAAAAAGAAATTAAAGAAGTATTATGTAGTAAAGGAAATATATTTTTTGTTGATTATTTAATTTTTCAAAACTTTGATAATTTATGGAATATAAAATATTTTGTTAAATATTCAATTTTTGATAAATTAATAAAATTAAACATTGAAAAAAATTATTTAGAATTATTAGAAGAAGATTATCAAAAAGATAAAAAGAAAGAAAAATGTAAAAATAAATCAAATAAAAAAGATGATGAAGAATATGAATTATATGTTCCTTATTTTAATAGTACAGATTCAAATGTCCATTTAGTATTAAATAAAAAAATATCAAATAATAAAAATAGTGAAAAAGAGATTTATCAATTTATAAAAAATGAAATAATATATAATATAATATCAAAAGTTTTAATAACTCAACCAGATAATTATTTAGATTTCTTTAATGAAATTGAAACAAATAATTTTAATTTATTAACAAATTCAAAAGATATTGATACTAATATTTCAGAAAATGATAATGATAATACTTCAAGTTCAACGAATATTACAAAAAAAAATCCAAAAATAAAAAAATTACATTCCGAAAATTCATCAGAAACAAAAAAATTAAATAATAAAATAATTGATAATCAGCAAAATAAAAAGTCAAAAACACCAAGAAATAATATTGCAGTAATTGAAAAAGGAAATGAAAGTTTAGGAATAATAAATATAACATCAACAATAGATTTAAATAACAATAATAATAATAAAAATAGTTTAAATAATTCAAGTTTAGAAAAAAATAAAGTTTCTCAAATTTTTTTACCATTAAAACCAAAAAAAGATAAAAAAAAGAAAGAACAGACTTTTTTTCTCTTTGATACAGTAAAAAAAAAAAAACCAAAAAAAATTGAACATAAATGTCGAAATAACATTTTTGCAATAATCTCACCAAATAAAAATCAAAAACTAAATTTTTTTGAAAAATTACATAATGATATAATAAAATATGATAATAACTTATCAGAAATTTTATCAATGCAAAAAAATATAAAACAATATTGTATAAATGAAATAAAAAACATAATAAAAAAAGCTTTTGAAAAAGAAAATGAATATTCTTTAGATTTATATGGTTCATTTGCATCTGATTTAATGATAGAAAATTCAGATATTGATTTAAAAATAAGATTAAATTCAGAAAAAAAAGAAGAATTAGATAAAACTTTTTTTATTATTGAAAAAGTACTTTCTGAAGAAGATAAATTTGAAAATATTAATCCAATTTCTACTGCAAGTGTTCCTATAATTAAACTTATTATTGATCCTAATATTTTTATTAAAGGAAATATAGAATTAGAAAATGAGATGAAAACTTTTATTAATAGTAATGCTTATAAAAATTTTAAATTTGATAAAAATGAATTGACAAAAATTAAAATTGATATTACTTTTATTTTAAATAATAATGAAAAAAATACAAATATTTCAAGTGTATCTTTTACTAAAGAAAAAATAGAAAAAAATCCTGAAATAAAAATTATTTTAAGAGTACTTAAAAGGTTTTTTAATTCAAAAAAAATGAATAATTCATTTAATGGTGGATTATCTTCTCATAATTTATTTTTAATTATATTAAGTTATATTCAATATATAAATAAAAATAATAATAATAATAAAAATAATTTTAAAGATGAAAATAATAATCAAATAAAAATACCTGATTTAAATTTAGGAAAAATACTTTTTGATTTTTTAGAATTTTTTGGAAATTATTTTAATTTTAGAAATTATATTATTGATGTTAATTCACCAATCATTTATGATTTATATAATAGAATTGATGGTTATCATCAAAATTCTTCTTTAATGATTCTTGATCCTTTAACTGGATTAAATGCTAGTAAAAGTTCTTATAAAATTGATGAAATTCAAAAAACTTTTTCTGAAGGATCTGAATTTTTGAGTAAGGAAAAAATTGAATATGAAAAAAATCAACATATTACTAATAATAATAATAATAAAGATAATAATGAAAATCAAAATGATAAATTAAATTTAATTTATAAAATGTTATTAATCCAAGATTAGAAAATTAAATTATTAATATATATAAAATATTTATTTGTTTAAAACTATTAGATTTAAAAAATCATAATTAATATTAATTACATTTCATTCCTGATATTTAAATAATAAATGCAAAATTTTTTTTTATATTGATAAAAAATTATGTTAATTATATTTTTTTTGATTACTTTTTGAATGAAAAAATTAAATATTTATATAAATAAACTAGTATTTTAAGAATTAAAAAAAAATATAAAAAAAAAATTAATTGTTTAAATTAATTAATTATCAAAATTAAAGAAAATAGATAAAAAATAAAAAAATTATTTAAATCCAAAAAAAATGACGAGTAGTATAATTAACTTCATAGTTGATAAATATTTAAGTAATATCCTTATAATAAACAAAGAACAAACAAAAAGTTCAATTTGGAGTGGAGAATTTGAAATGAGTAATTTAAAAATAAAACCAGAAATTTTTACAAATTTAAATCTTCCATATTTCGAATTAGTAAATGGATATATTGGAACATTAAAAATAAAACTTCAATTACCTCGTTTTTACTTATATCCAATAATAGTAAATATAGATAAAGTTTTTTTTCATGCTCGTCAAAAAAAATTAGAAGGATTAAAAAAAGAAACAGAAATTAAAAATATGGAAATTTACAAAGATTCAAAATTACAAAATGCAGAAGAATTAATGTCACAAGTAAATCAATTTCAAAATGAAAATGCAGAACCTGGAATGGCTTCAAAAATAATTAATAATTTATTAATTAATATTAAAGATATTTATATTAAATATGATGATGAAATTTCTTATCCAGAAAAACCCTTTTCTTTTGGTATTTTAATGAAAGAACTTTTTATTAGAACTACTGATAAAAATTTTACTAAAGTTGAAGATACAGTTAATACTATTCCTTATAATATTGTAAATTATAAAATGATAAAATTAACTAATTTATCTATGTTTATGGATATTTATGAAAATAAAGATAAAATGCCTTTTGAACAATATATTATTGATAATGAACAAACAAAAATTGATTCAAGTTATGAAAATTTTATAAGTGATATAAAAGATTTTTATAAATATTGTTTAACTGAAACAAATATAAAAATATATGATGAAAATGCACATTCATATTTATTATTTAATTTAGAATTAACTTTAAAAACAGCATTAAATGATAATTTAAAATTAGATCAATCACCAAAAGCGAGTGCATATTGTGAATTAGGAGAAATAAAAATGGCATTATCATTAGTTCAAATATCAGTTTTAATGAATTTATTATCATATATAAATTTAAATGCAATGTATCAAATTGGTTTAGCAAATAATTATTATACAAAAAAATTAACTAAAAATCAACAAAATGCATATGTTGAAAATTATATTACTTATTATGAATTTAAATATAAAAAAGAGAAATTAAATCTTAAAGAAGCTGAAAGAATGAAAAAAGAAGATTTACAAAATGTTGAAGATGGATTAAGATATGATACAATACAAGCAATGAGAGATGCTGCTTTAATGAAAATAAATCATTCAGATCAAAAAGAAAATATAGAAAAAAAAATTACTCAATTAAAAGGAGGAAGTGGATTTTGGAGTTATTTTTCTTCTGGTCCAACAGAAGAACAAAAAAAAGAAATTGAAAAATTAGAAAAAGAATTAAATGAATTAGAAAATAAAGATGAAAAAATAAATAAAGAAGCTAATGATTTAATTGATAATATTAAAAGTGATACAGAAATTGATTATTTAAGAGATATAAAAGATAGTTTTGTATTATATAAAGTTGAATTTAAATTACCAAGATATATATTAAAGATGCCAGAAAATGATGAAATTGAAATGATTGATTTAGAATTTAAAAATTTTAATATTTATTGTGAAATAAGGAAAAAGGGACAATTTTTTGGTATATATGTTGATGATTTAAAAATTAGTCAATATCAATTAAAAGAATCTGTTTTTCAAACTTTAATTGAAACTGTTGAACAAAAAGGTGATGAAGAAGATAATAAAGATTTTGAAATTGTTAATAAAAATGAAAATGGTTCTACTTTGGCTATTGAATTTATTAATGATCCTAATTTTGAAAAATGTGATTATAAATTTATTTTTAAAAATAAAAAAAGATTAATTATTACTCTTAATTTATATTCTTTACAATATTTCTCTTCGAAAATTATGACTAATTTAAATACTTCAATAGGAAAAAATGATGTTATGAAATATGTTCAAGGTGAAATTGGAACTTATATTAATAAAGGAATGAAATTTTCAGAAGATTTAAATCAAGGAAATTATAATCATTTTAATATTGATTTAGATATTCAAATTAAAAGTCCTTTGATGTTATTTCCTCAAAATATTATTGATGAAAAAAATAAAGAAACTATTTTAATTAGTTTTGGTGATTTGAAATTATATTCAATTTTACCTCCTAAGAAACAAAAGAATGTTGATTATATTCATATTAATGATTTAAATTCAAAAAATAATATGTATGATTTATATAAATTTGAAGGAAATAATTTTTATATGTCAACTATTAAAAATTATGATGGTAGAGTTGAGAATTTAACTTTATTGGAAGGTTTATATTTATTAGAAAATGTTACTTTAAATTTAAATATGTATAATATTATTGAACCACAAAATCAATTTTTAGAAAATTTTAAAATTGAAATAACTATTAGTGATATTAATTTTAATTTAACTGATACACAAATGATATTTTTTATTGATTTACTTGATAGTTTAAGTAGAATTAATAAAAAATTACAATATGATTTATTAAGTGATTTAAAAATTGAAGATGAAGAAAAGAAAGAAGAAAAGAAAGAAGAAGAAAAGAAAGAAGAAGAGAAAAAAGAGGAAAAAAAGGAAGAACCTGCTCAGGAACAAAAAGATGAAAATGCTCCTTCTGCATAAATATAAACATGAAGATTTAAACATATAAATTTATTATTTATTATTTATTAATTT
>JAEEGK010012852.1_pt1 | contig 18964 bp, 15 predicted proteins | sample 8958771 | NCBI WGS metagenome assembly JAEEGK01 (sample SAMN16246547, study PRJNA631951) | gut metagenome | biome: gut microbiome; feature: rumen; material: SC-attached | host: Bos | place: Iran: Karaj | collected 2018-10
TAAGGATTTTTTCGAAAATTTTGAATTTAATGTACCAAAGGACTTTAACTTTGGTTTTGATGTAGTGGACGAATATGCAAGAATAGACCCAGAAAAACTTGCATTGATCTGGTGTGACGATAACGAGAAAAAGGTATTTACCTTTTTGGATATGAAAAAATTATCCAATAAGGCTGCAAATCTCTTTAAATCCCAAGGAATCAATAAGGGAGATGCAGTATTGCTTACCTTAAAAAACAGGTATGAATTCTGGATCTGCATGACTGCACTTCATAAAATCGGTGCAATAGCTATTCCAACCACTCACATGGTAAAGCTTCATGATATTATATATAGAGTGGAAAATGCAAGCATTAAGATGGTTGTCTCTGTAGAAGAGGACCAATTGATTCCAGATTACGAAGCTTGTGAACAAGAGTTAGGCATTGAGCTTAAGAAAGCTCTTGTAGGAAATATCAATAAGGAAGGTTGGTTAAACTTTGATGAGGAACTTGCTAAGATGAGTGATGAGTTCGAAAGGCCAACTGGAGAAGACGCTACTCATGAGGATGAGACTTTCCTCATTTACTTCTCAAGCGGTACCACTGGAAACCCTAAAATGGTTGCACATGCTCACACTTATGCAATTGGACACTTAATCACTGCAAAATACTGGCACAATGTTGTAGAAGACGGAGTTCACCACACTTCTGCTGATACCGGATGGGGTAAAGCAGTATGGGGTAACTACTATGGTCAATGGATTTCTGGTTCTGCAGTATTCGTTTACGATTATGTAAGATTCAATGGTTTGGATTTAATGGAAAAGATCATTGAAAACAAGGTAAACACTTTCTGTGCACCTCCAACAATCTACAGATTCTTGATTAAGGAAGACTTATCCCAATTTGACTTTTCAAATGTTCAATATGCAACTACTGCTGGAGAGCCATTGCCTCCTGAAGTATTTAAAAGATTCAAGGAATTCACTGGATTGGAGATTAAGGAAGGATTCGGTCAAACTGAAACCACTCTTTCATTGGCTACATTCATTTGGATGGAATCAAAAACAGGTTCTGTAGGAAAACCATCCCCTGCATTTAAAGTAACCCTTTTAGACCCTGACCACAATACTGTAGATATTGGTTCTGAAGGAGAAATCTGTTTTGATATAACTGGAGAAAGGTCTGTAGGTTTATTTAAGGAATATTACAGAAACCAAGAGAAAACTGATGAAGTATGCCATGATGGTTATTACCACTGTGGAGACACTGCATATATAGATGAAGACGGTTATTACACATTTGTTGGAAGAAATGATGATATAATCAAGTCTTCCGGTTACCGTATTGGACCGTACGAAGTGGAAAACGCAGTAATTTCTCACCCTTCAGTATTGGAATGTGCAATTACCGGTGTTCCTGATGAATTGAGAGGCCAAATCGTTAAGGCAACAATCGTTCTTGCAAAAGGATTCGAGCCAAGTGAAGAGCTTAAAAAGGACATTCAAAATCATGTAAAGCATGAAACCGCTCCTTATAAATATCCAAGAATGATTGAATTTGTTGAAGAATTGCCTAAAACAATCAGTGGTAAGATTCAAAGAAAGATAATCAGAACTGAAGATGAGAATAAACTTAAATAATTATTTTTCTCTTCTTATTATTTTTTTTAAACTTTTCAATTAATAATCAGATTAAGTTTAAAAATCAATAATCAATCTTATTAAATTATACAATTTCAAAAAATTAAAAAATTAAAAAATTAAATTTATTGTAGGATAGTGAATAAATGAATGTAAATCAAATTAAACCATATCCTGTCATTAGCAAAAACAATTGTAAGGCATGTTTAAGATGTATAAGCGCTTGCAAAGAGGGATGCCTTACATTAAGTGAAGAGATTAATGATAGTGGATATCAATATGCAGAATATACTGGAGAAGGCTGTATTGGTTGTGGAGATTGTTATTACACTTGTCCTGAACCATTAGCTATTGAAGTTCATATTCCTAGAAGGACTAGAAAACCTAAAGGAGATGCTTAAATGAGTAACCAAATTGTAAAAGGAAATACCGCTGTAATCATTGGAGCATTATATGCGGGCTGTGATTGTTTCTTTGGTTATCCAATCACCCCTGCAAGTGAGATTCTCCATGAAGCATCCAAATATTTCCCAATGGTAGGAAGAAAATTTGTACAGGCTGAAAGTGAAGAGGCTTCTGTAAACATGATCTATGGTGGAGCTTCAACCGGTCACAGAGTTATGAGTGCATCATCTGGACCTGGAATCAGCTTAATGCAAGAAGGATTCACCTTTTTAGCTGGTGCAGAATTGCCTGCAGTTATTGTAGATGTAATGAGAGCAGGTCCTGGTTTAGGTAATATAGGTCCTGAACAAGGAGATTACAATCAAATTGTAAAAGGTGGAGGTCATGGAAACTATAGGAATATAGTATTGGCACCTAACAGCGTTCAGGAAATGTGTGACTTCACCATGAAGGCATTTGAGCTTTCAAACAAATACAGAAACCCTGTAGTTGTCCTTGCTGATGCAGTATTAGGTCAAATGGCTGAACCTTTAAGATTCCCTAAAGAAGCAATTGAACCTAAGATTGATGAATCATGGGCTGTAAGAGGCAATAAGGAAACCATGAACAATTTAGTGACTTCAATTTTCCTTGACTTCAATCAATTGGAAGATTTCAACTTCCAAATTCAGGAAAAGTATGAAACCATCAGGCAAAATGAAGTTGTCTATGAAGAGTATATGGTTGAAGATGCTGAAATTGTAATTGTAGCTTACGGAACAAGCAGCAGATTATCCAGAACTGCTGTTGATGTTGCAAGAGAAAAAGGCATTAAATTAGGTCTCTTAAGACCAATCACCTTATTCCCATTCCCAGAGAAAAGAATTAAGGAATTGGCAGATAAAGGCGTTCAATTTGTTTCTGTTGAAATGAGTAACGGTCAATTAAGAGAAGACGTTAAGGCAGCAGCTAATTACGATGATGTCCATTTGGTAAACAGAATGGGTGGAAATGTAATTGAGCTTAAGGATATTCTAAATGAAATCTATAAGATGGTAGGAAGCGATGAACGTCACAAGGTTCACAGTGACGAAAAGGATTATGATGCAAGCTACCTAAATGATAAGGAATATCAGGAAGAATTAGACAATGATAACTATTATAATCATAGGGTTGTAGATTAGGGAGGTGAAAGAATGGATAATATTAAAGTAACTGATGAAAACACTGAAAAAGTTCAAATGAGCGAAATCGAAGAAAAAGTTATTAAAAAACCAGAATCCTTATATGACAGCTTCCCTAGAAAAGGAAATGACATTTACAATACTCATTACTGCGCTGGTTGCGGTCATGGTATTTTACATAAATTGATTGCAGAAGTGATGGATGAATTGGATATTCAAGAAAGATCCGTAATGATTTCTCCTGTAGGATGTGCTGTATTCGGTTATTACTACTTCAATTGTGGAAATGTGCAGACTGCACACGGAAGGGCTCCTGCAGTTGCTACTGGTATTTCAAGAGCTGAAGACAATGCTATTGTAATGAGCTATCAAGGAGATGGGGATTTAGCTTCCATTGGATTGAATGAAACATTGCAAGCTGCTAACCGTGGAGAAAAATTAGCGGTTTTCTTTGTAAACAACACTGTTTACGGAATGACTGGTGGTCAAATGGCACCAACAACCTTGATTGGTGAAAAGACTGTAACCTGTCAAAATGGAAGAGACGCTAACTTTGCAGGATATCCATTGCACTTATGTGAATTATTGGATAACTTAAAGGCACCTGTATTCATTGAAAGAGTGTCCTTAGCAAATCCAAAGCTTATTAGAAAAGCTAAAATAGCTATTAAAAAAGCTTTAATGATTCAAAAGGAAGGTAAAGGTTATGCTTTCGTTGAAGTTTTATCACCTTGTCCAACCAATATTAGAAGAGATGTGAAAGGTGTTGAAGACTTCTTGATTAATGAAATGGGTAAGGAATTTCCTGTAAAAAGATTTAGGGATTTATCCAAAGAAAGAGAACCTAAAGAAAGACCTGTAAGTGATTTCTCCATTGAAACTCTTGATAAAGTATTTGGAATCGACAGAAGCAAGGAAATCAAGGAAATCGAAGAGGACTTTGATGACATCAAGGTTAAAATAGTAGGTTTCGGTGGTCAAGGAGTATTAAGTACTGGTCTTACCCTTGCTCAAGCAGCATGTAGTGAAGGTAAGGAAGTGTCATGGTACCCAAGCTATGGGCCAGAACAAAGAGGTGGAACCTCCAACTGTTCTGTAACCATTTCATCTAAAACCATCGGTTCTCCAGTTGTGGAAGAATGTGATATATTAATTGCAATGAACAAGCCTGCTTTAGAAAAATACTCAATAGACGTTAAGGAAAAAGGAATTATCCTATACGATTCCCGTGCAGGAGATTACAATAAGGATAATCTTCATGTAAAGGATGATGTTGAGATCATTGCTATTCCAGCAAGAGCTATTGCAACTGAAGTAGGAAATGCAAAGGCTATGAACACTGCAATCTTAGGTGCTTTAATGGAATTAGGTGCAGATAGTCCTATCTTATCTAAAGAAGCATTTGAAAACGGTATTAAGGATACCTTTGCAGCTAAACCAAAACTCATTGATGTAAACTTAAAGGTTTTGGAAGCTGGAGCAACTTGGTTAAGAGAAAACAGATAATCTCTTAACTTTTTTTCTTTTTATTTTTTATTTGAATTTATTTTTTTTAATTTATTTTTTTTAATTTCTTATTTTCATTTCTTTTTGAAAATTAAACGATTTCATATTCATATTTCTTTCAATTTAACTTATTTTCATGATTTTAATTTTTTTAAAAAAGTTTATTATATAAAAAATTGAAATTATTATTTGAAAAGAACCTATTTTTAAAACTATATAGAGGAGATATTATCACTAAAAATTACGAATTTGATGCATTGGACGCTAAAGATCAATGTGTTAAATGGATTCAGGAATTCTTTGAAGAAAACGGAAAAGGTTGCAATGCTGTTGTAGGCATCTCTGGAGGCAAGGATAGCGCTGTAGTTGCCGCATTATGTGCGGAAGCTTTAGGTAAAGACAGGGTTATTGGAGTCCTAATGCCTAATGATGTTCAATCAGACATTGATTTCGCTAAGCTTCTTGTAAATCATTTAGGAATAAAGCATTATATAATCAATGTCAAGGATGCTGTAAATGGAGTTTTAGATCAGTTATCATTATCTGGAATTGAAATCAGTGAGCAAACCAAGATAAATCTCCCACCTAGAATCAGAATGTCTGTTTTATATGCAGTTTCCCAATCCAATAATGGTAGGGTGGCAAACAATTGCAATTTATCTGAAGATTGGGTAGGATATTCCACCAGATATGGTGATGGAGCCGGAGACTTTTCACCACTCTCAAACCTAACTGTGACTGAAGTTAAGGAAATAGGAAGAAGCCTTAATTTACCGGGGGAGTTAGTGGATAAAGTACCAACTGATGGACTCTCCAATCAATCTGATGAAGAGAAGCTTGGATTTACTTATGATGTATTGGATAAGTATATACGAACTGGTGAAATTAGTGATAAAAAGACAAAAGATAGAATTGATTACCTCCATGAATTGAATAAATTCAAGTTGGAATTGATGCCAAGTTTCAAATATAAATAATTTTATTTTTTTTAAAGTGAATATTTGATATTTTGAATATTTGTCCATTGTGATTTTATAGAGATGATTTCATGGCTGATAAATTTAGCAAGGAGACCCGCAGTTACATCATGTCAAGGATCAGGGGAAAGGACACAAGGCCTGAAATTCTTGTTCGAAAATACCTCTTCGCTAGAGGGCTTAGATTCCGAAAGAATGATAAAAGGTATCCTGGACGTCCTGATGTTGTGCTTCCAAAATACAAGACTGCTGTCTTTGTTCATGGTTGTTTCTGGCATCTTCATGAAGGATGCAAGTATGCTAAAATGCCAAAATCCAATGTTGAATATTGGGAAGAGAAACTCTATAGAAACAGGGAACGTGATGCACGCAATCAGGCAGAGCTTAAAGCGATGGGATGGACTGTCCTTACTGTGTGGGAGTGCGAATTGAAAAAGGACAAGCGTGAAGAGACACTTGAGATCTTATACGATAGAATAATCTCCCAAGATAGTGATGAATAGAAGAATTATTACAATTTCATCTAATTTTTTATCTTTTGTAATAATTTATAACGATTTATAATTATTTATAATGATTTAACACGATTTTTTTCTAAAATAAAAGATTGTTCGTAGTTTATATTGCAAAATACGAACAATCAGAGGATTAAATAGTATGTATTTATATACCAGTTTTTTTATAATAGTAAATAATATATGATTTTTTCATTTTTAAAAAATCATGTAGAATCATTATGTTCTATATCGCTATAGAACTTTAAAAATGGAGTCGCTAAATGTTTATGACTGTATTTTTTAGTTTCCTAGTATTTTTAGGAATGTTAATATTCCTAAACGAGGGAGATATTATCCTCGATTATATATGAGCACTATATAATAATACTTTCTTGCACAATGTGCAATGTATCAATAAAATAATAGATGTAACTGTTATTTTTATTTTGTTTTTCAATTAAGTTTTTTAAAAAAACTTAATTCTTTAATTCTTTTTTTAAATTTAATTAATTATTAATTTGTTAATTCTTGTGGGCTGGTAGCTCAGATGGTAGATCGTCGCCTTGGCATGGCGGAGGCCCCGGGTTCAAATCCCGGTCAGTCCACTTCTAATTTTTTCTTTTTTTTTATCATTGGTTAATATTTTCTAAAATAAGTGTATGATTGTTAAATAAATAAAATAAGATTAAAAATTTTTAAAAAAATGAAATAAAAAAGAATAAAAATAGAATAAAAAAGAAATTAAAAAGGATTAAACCTTTTTAAAATTTAAATTGCAACTTATGCCAATTCTAAATAATAAAACTCCTTTTGCTCCACCTTTCATAGCTGCTTTTGCATCTTTGAGAAGAGCTGCATGGGATAATTTTTTAGCATTCTTATCAGAATGATATGATTGCAAACCAACCCAAATTTGAGCTCCATTTGATTGGCTAACGAATTTTTTTGTTACAGAAGTGAGCCATGTCCTTTTTTTCTTGTAATTGCCTTTATATTCCATTGGTGTCAACACATCAGCGTATTTGCTCATTGTTGAAACATCTTGACCAAATGAACGGGTCATCGCACTTGGTTCAGGCATTATGGCAGCTGAAACAATACAATTCTGTTTAACTTTACGGACTTCAGTTGAAGCTTTTTTCATGAAGTAGTTTATTGCACGATTAGGGTCTTTATATAAATGTGCAGTACCTCCGAAACGGACATAATCAAAGTGAATGCCGTCCACTCCTTTAATCTTTGCATAGCTCTTAGCTTCTCTAATCCTTTTATTTAAGAATGAATACTTGATTTTGTTATTTTTATCGATAGGTCTAACCCATTTTCCACCTCTATAACAGACTTGCATCCATAAATGGACTTTAATTCCATGTTTATGTGCTTTTTTGATAAAGGAAGCAACACCTGATCTTCCATATGTTGCTATTGCATGAACATGAAGGAAAATGTGTTTGGTGCCTCTTTTTGCAAGGCTTTTAAGATTCACTTTTTTCATATGGTTGGACCATAGCCAATATCCGTCCCCTTTAGTCATTTTAGGTTTGACTTTTATTTTAAAGGAACCGTTTGAAGCTAAATAAGGTGAGCTGCTTTTAACTGAATATTTGATTTCATGCAATCCTTTCTTAAGACTTAAGTAGATTTTAGCGTTACCGTACTTGTTAGTTATAGCAGTATAGGTTTTTCCTGCAACCTTGAATGTTACTTTCTGATTTTTTAAGGTATTGTTTTTAGCATCAAGCAATTTTACATAAAATAAGCTTTTTAAGCCTTGACGATAATTGATGTATTTATCTCCAATTCTTAATTTGGTTTTAATTGCAGATGCGATGGTCACTTTACATGTTTCAGTTGCATTGCTTGTTAAATCATCACCTAAATAAGTTATTTCAGCATAATAAGTTCCCTTATTCAATTTGACATTCAACTTGACTTCACCATTTGCATCAGTGGTTTTATTATAAATGACACCATTTAATTCAATTTGAAGCTGTTTTGAAGATAATGCAGTATTATTTGCTGTTAATTTGATGCTTATTGTAGTTGTGAATGACTCATATCCTTTAACATCAGAAGCGGTTATTGTGGAATTTGCCTTTTCTTCTATAAGCTCATCTTCCTCATCATTTTCGTTATCTGTTGTGTCTTCAGGAAGTGCATCAGTAGGATTTTCAGCAATTATCTCTTCGCTGCTTTCTTGGTTGACTTGATCTTCAATTTGAATCTCCTGCAATCCATCAACTGCATTTTCATCAGCAACTGCCATTAGATTATCATCTGCTGAAACTGCAGAAATAGATAGAATTAATAAAGTGAAAATCATTAATAAAAATATTTTTTTCATAATAAAACCTTTAACTTTTATAATTTTTATATTTAATCAATAGTAATGGAAATTAAATATTAACTAAATATTATATACTTTAATAAATATATTTAAATATAATATAGATTTTTAAACGATTTGAAATCTATTTTAATGATACTAATATTATTATAATTCAAAAAGATTAAGAGGAATTAAATGACTTATAAAGAAATTTCCAAAGAGTTTTTAGATAAGGCTAATGTTACCATTGGTGATACAATAAAGGTAACAAAGGAAGATATTTCCTATGAGGGAATATTGCTTGACAGATCTGAAGATGCAAAAGACGCTTATATTGTAATTAAACTTGACAGCGGATATAATGTTGGAGTAAACATTGAATCTGCAACAATTGAACTTATTGAAAAGGGAGACAAGCCAAAGATAGGTTTTGAAGGAGATAAAATAGAAAAAGACCCTAACAAACAAAACATCTCCATCATATCCACTGGTGGTACAGTATCCTCCATTATCGATTACAAGACTGGGGCTGTACACCCTAAATTCACTGCAGAAGACTTACTTAGAGCAAATCCGGAATTATTGGATCTTGCTAATTATGATGTTAAAGCATTATATAACATTTTATCTGAAAACATGCAGCCTGAATATTGGGTAAAGGCAGCAGAGTCCATTGCTGATGACATCAATAATGGTGCTGATGGAATAGTGATTGCTCATGGTACAGACACTATGCATTACACCTCAGCTGCATTGAGCTTTATGATCAAGACACCTGTCCCTATTGTAATTACAGGTGCACAAAGAAGTTCAGACAGACCTTCAACAGATGCATTCCTTAACATTTACAACTCCTGTGGTGCTGCATTGTCAGACATTGCAGAAGTTACAGTATTGATGCACAATACATTGAATGATGGTGACTGTGCACTTCATAAGGGAACTAAAGTGCGCAAGATGCATACAAGCAGAAGAGACACCTTCAGAAGCATTGACTCAGAGCCAATAGCTCTTTTAAGAGACGGTAAAGTGAAATCAGTCAATCTCCCATATACAAAACGTGGAGAAAATGAATTGGAATTGAATACAGCTATTGAAAGTAAGGTTGCTTTAATCAAATCATTCCCTGGAATCAAATCTGACATAATTGATTATCACATTGACAAAGGATACAAAGGATTGCTTATAGAAGGAACCGGTCTTGGACATGTTCCTGATTACATGGTTGATGCTCTTCAAAGAGCTAACGATGAAGGTATCCCAGTTGTAATGACTTCCCAATGCCTATACGGAACAATAAACATGAATGTTTACAGTACAGGAAGACTATTGCAGGATGCTGGTGTAATTTCCGGTATGGACATGACTCCTGAAACCGCTTATGTAAAATTGGCATGGGCTTTAGGACAGACTGAAGATGTAAATGAAGTTAAAGACATTATTCAAACCAATGTTGCTGGAGAATTGAATGAAAGTTCTTCACTTAAATATTTCTTGAATTAGGAGGGTAGAAAATGGCTAAAAACAAATCTAAAAAAGGAAACAAAGGAAACAAAAGCAATAAGTCTGAAACTCCTAAGATTGAAAGAAATTGGGAAGAGCTTGGACTTATGATGGGTTTAGAAATTCACCAACAATTGAATACAAAGCATAAGCTTTTCTGTCCATGTTCAACTGAACTTATTGATGATGAATTTGATGATGGAATCATAAGAAACTTAAGGCCAACACAAAGTGAATTAGGTCAAATAGACAGAGCTGCATTGCAAGAATCCTTAAGGGATATGACCTTTAAGTATGAGTCATTCAACAATCACACTTGCCTTGTTGAAACTGATGATGAACCTCCTCATGCATTGAATAGGGAAGCATTGGACATTTGTATTACAATAGCTTCACTTTTAAACATGAAAATGGTGGATGAATTCCATACAATGAGAAAACAAGTCATTGACGGTAGTAACACCGGTGGTTTCCAAAGAACCGGTCTTGCAGCAACTGATGGTTACTTAGACACTCCATATGGTAGAGTAGCTATTGAATCATTAGGGCTTGAAGAGGATGCAGCAAGAAGAATAGATTCAGATGATGAATTTACAGAATTCCGTCTTGACAGGTTAGGAATTCCTCTTGCAGAAATCACTACAGACCCTTCCATGCACCATCCAGAGCAAATCAAGGAAGTTGCTTATATGATTGGTCAGGTATTGAGAAGCACTAATGTAAAAAGAGGAATCGGTACAATCCGTCAGGATGTAAACATATCCATTACAAGAGGTGCAAGAGTTGAAATCAAAGGTGTACAAGACCTTGATCTAATGCCTGAAATTGTAGAAAGAGAGGTTCAAAGACAATTGGCTCTTGCTGACATTAAAGATGAACTCATTAAAAGAAATGCAAGTGTTGAAGATACCATTTATGACCTTGATGAAGTATTTAAAGACACTTCCTCTAAGATTTTATCATCTGCAGCAAGCATCAAAGGTATTATCTTAAGAGGATTTGATGGTCTTATAGGTAAAGAGATTCAACCTGGAAGAAGATTCGGTACTGAATTGTCCAGTTATGCTAAAAAGATGGGAGTATCAGGACTTTTCCACACAGATGAATTGCCTGCATACGGTATTCAGGAAGATGAAGTCAATGCTATGAAAGAGTTCTTGAAAATAGGTCCTCAAGATGCAATCATCATTGTAGCTCATGATGAGGATGTTGCTGTAAATGCATTGAATGAGGTCATAAGAAGAGCAAACATGGCATTTGATGGTGTGGTTGAAGAAACCAGAAAGGCATTGGATGATGGAAATACCGAATACATGAGACCACTTCCAACTGCAAACAGAATGTATCTTGAAACTGACATTCCATTGTTCCAAATCACTGATGATATGGTTGAACCTATTAAGAACAACCTTCCGGAACTTCCTGATGAGAAGAAGGAAAGAATCAAGAAAGAGTACAAGCTAAGTGAAGATTTAGCTAGCCAAATCGTTAGAAGATTGCTTGGAGACACTTTTGAATCATTATTAAGCAAGGTTAAAGTGGATCCAACAACTGTTGCTTCTGTCCTTGTTTCAGATTTAAGAGACCTAAGAAGGGAAGGAATAGATGTTTCAATCTTTGATGAGGATAAATTGGTTGAAGTCTTCTCACTTCTTGAAGAAGGAAAAATATCTAAGGATGCTATTAAGGACTTGATGGTTGCAGTTAGCAAAAAGCCAGATGCTGATGTGGCTGAAATTGCAGAAGAAGCTAATTTAACTCTTTTAAGTGAAGATGCAGTTAGAGACATTATCCATGAGATTGCTACCCAAAACGAATCCATGATCAAGGAACGTCAAATGGGTGCTATGGGTCCTTTAATGGGAATGAGCATGAAAAAGCTTAAAGGAAAAGCAGATGGTAGTTTAGTGAATAAGATTGTAAGAGAAGAGATTCAAAATCTTTTATAGATTTTGATATCTTATTTTTTTGATAAATAACTAATCAATTTTAAAAAAGTTTAAATCAATACTGTTTAAAGGTGCTTAATATGGAGAATTATGACATAATAATCATTGGAGCAGGTCCTGCTGGATTAACTGCAGGAATGTATGCTGGCAGACAAAACTCAAAAACTTTAGTCATTGACAAGGGAATGGCTGGAGGATTAGGTTTGGAAGTGCCTATGATGCAGAATTATCCTGGATTTGACTTGATTGCTGGAATGGAACTCATTCAAAAGATGAAGGCACAAAGTGAGAATTATTGTGAAATCTTGGAAAACACTGTAATCGAATCAATTGAAAAAACAGAAGGTGGCTTTAATCTAAAGACTAAAAATTCTCCTTTATTGATGACATCTGATGATGCAGGTGAAAATGAATTCTTCACTAAATCAATCATTTTTGCTACCGGATCAAGCCACAGACATTTGAATGTTCCTGGTGAGGAAGAGTTTTTAGGCCGTGGAGTGGCATACTGTGCAACCTGTGATGGAATGTTTTTCATTGGAAGAGATGTTCTTATGGTAGGTGGAGGAAACAGTGCTGCTCAAGAGGCATTATACCTTAATAATCTCGGATGCAATGTAAAATTGGTTCACAGAAGAGATGAGTTAAGATGTGAGCACCACCTTCAAAATGCTTTAAAGGAAAATGGAATTGAAGTCCTTTGGAACTCAACCATTGAAGAGATTAAAGGTGATATGGCTGTTGAATCAGTTACCCTTTTAAGAGATGGCAAAAAAGAGGACTATAAAACAGATGCTGTGTTTGTAGCTATTGGTGATGATCCTTCCAATGAATTGGCTAAGGAATTGGGAGTAAATCTTGATGATGGCGGTTATATCATAACTGATAAGAATCAGGCCACTAATGTAGAAGGAGTTTATTCCGCTGGAGATATTACTGGTGGTGTAAAACAATGGATTGTGGCTTGTGGAGAAGGTGCAGTAGCTGCTATTTCTGCTTATAATTATTTAAATCTTTAATAATTCTTTTTTTATTTTTTTAATTTTTTTATCTCATTTCTTAATTTTATTTTTTAATTTTATTTCTTAATTTAATTTTTTATTTTTATTTTTATATATTACATTTTTTAAAATTCTTTTTATTCGTATTTTAACGAATTATTAATTTTATCCAAAAAAAATAAAATAAGATATTTAATTATTTAATCAAATACCTTATCTATTGCTTGAATCAATATTTTTGCTCTTTTATCAGTTTGAGATTTTTTCTCATAGCTCCAAGTCTCAAATACAAATGTAGGTGTTCCAGCCTTAATCAATGGCAAGTGAATGTAAGGAGGACTTGTTTGAGATGGAGGAGACCAATATAACATCTTAGAGTTTTTCTCAATAGATTTAATTATTTTAATGGTCTTTTTAGCCAATTTCATTGAAGGAGCATGTTGATTCTTTGGAACATGTATAAAGTAAGTTTGCTTATAGGTTATTCCGGAAGTGGAATGAATGTCAGCCACCAAATCAAAGTTTTGCTTTTTAGCATGAGGAACTATATAGTTCTTAGCAAGCTTTTGACCTCTCATTCTTAAGGTGGAATAAGATCCTTTCTTATTGGTCAAGACGATTCTATAAACATAATACTTATAATTCATTACCACCTTATTTTTTATGATTTTATAAAGTGAATCGTGAATTTGATGTTCCATTGAATGCAATCCAACAACATAAGCTATTTTTACTTTAGAGCTTCTGTTTCCAATAGCTCCAATGAAGTATACCTTTCCATAGCTGGTTTTTCCTATAAGCTTGCTTGTGAGCACATTGACTTTAGTGCTTTTGCTTACAGGCATGTAATTGCCTTTTCCAGCATACTTGATGGTAACGCTATAAATGTTTGATTTCAAGCTGATTTTCAATTTAGCTAAACCGTTCTTTTTGGTTATTCTTGTATAGGTTTTCCCATTGATAGTTATTTTAAGGGTTTGATTAGCTATTGCCTTTCCATCAGTTGTTTTTAAGTAAACATTCAAGCAATTGCCTTTAAAGATACCATATTGAGCAATTGTCATTTTAGTATAGATTGGCTTTGCAATAACTCTTAAATTCAAAGTTTTTGATGAAGATGCGTATTTGTCATCTCCTTCAAAATTCAATGTAACGGGATATGTTTTAGCCCCATTTGTTATATTGAATTTAGCTATTCCCTTGCTGTTGGTTATTGCAGAAAGGGTCTTGCCGTTTATTGTAAGAGTTACTTTCTGGTTTGCAATTGCATTTTTAGAACTGTCTTTTAAATAAACATTTAAATAATTGTTCTTTATGACATAATCTACAGAGCTTAAAGTAGTTTTTTCCAATATAACTTCTTGAGGTTCATCCACTATTGGGTCAGTTGAATCCGTAGTGTCTGTTGTTGGATTTGTAGTGTCTCCTTGAACCTCTGTATCCTCAGGGTTTGTCTCTGTAGAGCATCCGGAATCATCAGTGAGAACTTCATTCACTCCAGAGTCATCACTTAAAATTTGATTTGAAAAAGCATCAGCGCTTTGATCTATTTCGCTTGCAGATATGATGCCTATGTTAATTATAAATAGAAAAATCAAGATAGTGCAAAAGTATCTGAACATTTTTTTATTCATTAAATACCTCCTTTTGGGAGTTTAAATAATTCTAATAAGTCTGATTTTAATTAACCTAATTTAAAAATAATCATTAATCAAAAAAATAAGAAAATGAAAAAAGAAAATGAAATAACTAAAGATATTCTAAAGTTAATATTCTTTTTCAGTAATAAATACATATAATACATAAGCTATTGCCAATACAACAAAGATAGGTAATAACCATGCAAACACTTTAATTAAAGCTGCTACTACAACAATAATTATTAAATAGGTTATTAATTCATCGATTTTCATAGTTCTTATTTATCTTTTAATAGTATTTAAATTTATTTAAGTTGTTTAATTTAAGTTTAAAAAAATAAAAAATTTATATATTATATTAAATATATATAAAATTAATATAATATTATAGATTATATGAGCATTTAATTTTTGGCTTTAAATGTAATATTATACTAGGAATTTATTCGTAAAAATGATTTTGAGAGATTATATGACAATTTTAGTTATTAATAACAAGGGACAATACAACCACAGGATCCAAAGAAGCTTACAGTATCTTAAGATTCCTTCTCAATTGGTTAGCAATCAACTATCCATTGAAGAGATTGAAGCAAAAGAGCCTATCGGCTTGATTTTAGGTGGAGGTCCTTCAATTGATGATGTTGGAAATGCTCCAGAATTCATCAAGCACTTTGATATTCCTATTCTTGGCATTTGTTTAGGTCATCAGTTAATAGCTAAAACCTTTGGTGGTGAAGTTTCCACTTCAGACACTGAAAGTTATGCTCAAGTAAAAATTAATCTTTTAGATACTTCCAGTCTTTTTAAAGGCCTTGAATCTCCTCTTGACGTTTGGAGCTCTCATAAAGATGAAGTTCACACTCTTCCTGAAGAATTTGACATTATTGCAAGTTCCTCCCTTTGTGATATAGAAGCTATGAAACATAAGGAAAAAGAGATTTATGGAATTCAATTCCATCCAGAGGTTCATCATACTCCTAAAGGAGAATTCATCTTTAAGAATTTTTATGAAATTTGTCAGAATTATAAAAATGGGTAAATTAAAAAGAAAAAGAGTTTTTATATTTATTTTTTATTTTAATTAAAAAAAGGGTTGATAAAATGTTTGATAATTTAGATGACTTTAAGAAAAAAGCAATTGACAATAAAGCTAACTTAAAATTCAAAACCATTAGCATTCCTATTGGTGATGGCGAACAAGAATTCAGAATCACTGGTATTGGTGAAAAAGCTATTAAAATTGAAAAATATGTCAAATACGAAGACATGATGGATGCTGTAATGGATGGCAAAGAAGAAGGTTTAGAAGCTATCATTATGGAATTTATCGAAGATTTTGAATAAATCCAAGAATTCACATAATATTTTTCATAATTTCAATTATATTCATTGAAAGAAGCTTTATTGGAACAATAATTTTTAAATAATTTTTAAGGTATTTTTATGTTAAACCCAAAAGAATTTATTGAAGATGCTATTATTAAAATCAAAGAGGAAATTGGTGATGAAAAAACCATTATAGCATTATCCGGTGGAGTTGACAGTTCTGTCTGTTCAGTTCTTACCCAAGAAGCTATTGGTGACAATTTAACTGCAATTTTCGTTAACCATGGATTGCTTAGAGAAGGAGAAGCAGAACAGGTTTGCAGTGTTTTCGAAGAAAGATTAAACTTCAAGTATGTTGATGCATCTGATGAATTTTTATCCGAACTTGAAGGTGTGGATGATCCTGAAGAGAAAAGGAAAATCATTGGAAGAGTATTCATTGAAGTCTTTGAAAGGGAAGCACAAGCAGTTGATGCTAAATACTTGGTTCAAGGTACCATTGCTCCTGATTGGATTGAAACTGAAGGAGAAATCAAGACTCACCACAACATGGCATTGCCAAGCGGTATGGTTTTAAAAGTAGTTGAACCTGTTAGAGACTTATACAAAGATGAAGTAAGAGAAGTCGGTACTGAATTAGGTCTTCCTGACAGCATCGTACAAAGACAACCTTTCCCAGGTCCAGGACTTGGTGTAAGAGTTGTTGGAGCTTTAACAAGAGATAATTTAGCTGTTTGTAGAGCTGCAGATGCTATCGTAAGAGAAGAAGTGGAAAAAGCTGGCTTGGATAAGGAATTATGGCAATATTTCGCTGTACTTACCGACACTAAGGTAACTGGTGTAAAAGGTGATGAAAGAGACTTCGGTTATCTCATTGTAATCAGATTGATCAGTTCCATTGATGCAATGACTGCAACCGTTCCTGAAATGCCTTGGGATGTAATCAGAACAATTTCCAGAAGAATCACTTCTGAAGTTTCTGAAGTAACTCATGTTGCTTTATCCATTAGTGACAAGCCACCAAGTACTATTGAATTCTGTTAATTATTCATTAATTAACTTAAAATTCTTATATAAATTCTCTTAAATTAAAGTTAAATTAGTTTTTAAAACTAATTTTAACTATTTATTTTTTCATCATACTTAATTAGCAATCATCATCATTATTTTATTTAAGGTATTATCATGAGAACATCTAAAACTACTAAGAATGCTTATTTAGCCAAATTAACTGAGAATATACAGATGAGGTCAGTTGATGTTGGGAAGGATTTAGATGGAAGTACACCACCATCTGTTTTTATAGGTCGTTGGAGCTATCCTAAAGTGTATGCTGGACCAATGATGGTTCCTCAACTTGGAGATACATACATAATGGACTCTCCAGAGCAGTGGATAGGTGAAAATAAAACTCAAGAGGACATTATCGGATACAGATTGAACCTTGTCCGTGGAAAACAATTGATTGATATTAAGGATTTGGAGAATCCTTTTGTTGAAAAGCTTCAGGACATTTCCCTTGCATCAAAATCCATTGACAGCGAAGCCACTTTTGGATCAAGGCCAAGCGGTGCAATGTTCAGTGAAGAAAGCACACCTCATGGTCCAAGCGCTTTGATTGAAAAATTCGACATTGATGCAGTCAAATGGGATAAGCAGCTTGAAAAAAGCTTCTATGACACTGATTTAAAGGCTCGTGAAGCGGTTATGAATCTCCATAATAAGGATGTTGCATTTTCAGCAGTGCAAAAGGCGTTTTCTGTTGGGGCATTCGGTCTTAAAAAGAATCGAAGATTGGTTCCAACAAGATGGTCAATTACAGCTTGTGACAGTACAATTGCTGACAACCTTTTGAAGGAAGTCAGACATTATAATATAATGGACTCATATAGGGTTTATGAATTTTCAAGCTTGAAAAATTATTATGCTATTATCTTAACACCTACAGAATGGCAATACGAATGGTTTGAAGCATTTATTAAAATACTTGGTAAAGAGGAAATGATTTTTTCAGATTATGAAACAAATACAGATAAAACTGAGTATTCCTGTGTAGGAGGATGTTATTATACTGCTAAAATGGCAGTATTGGATAAATTGGCTAAACTTAAGCTTCAATCTGGTGTCATTATACTTAGGGAAGCTTATTCAGGTTATGTACCATTAGGTGTGTTTAATGTTAGAGAGAATATTAAATATGCGATGAATGGTGAGTACAAGGAGTTTGAATCACTAAAGGACTCTCTTGTTTACTGTGGAACCAAATTAAAGATTCCAATCAGCAAATATGTAAAGCAAAGCAATTTGCTAAAGGAATTATTGCATTCACAACAGACAACATTGGATTCCTTCTTTAAAAAGTCTCCAGATTTACAGTAAATAATAAAAAGGTAAAAATATGAATCTCAAATTTAAAAAACCATCAAAGGAAACTCAAATGGCTATGTCTAAGGTGGCAAGTGGTGAGGATAATCAGGATTATCACAGTTTGGCTGAAGAGAAATTAGCCAAAATCACTAATCAAAGTCATGCTAAATTGGTGAATAGTGGAAATTCCGCCATTCTTGCTGCAATGAATTCTATTGATGGCGCTATTTTAATTCCAGATCAAGGAGCATGGAATGGCTTTAAGCAAATAGCTAATTTCTTAAATAAGGATTTAATAACTGTAAAGACTAATAAAGGATTAATTGATTTAGATGAACTAAATGAATCAATTGTTTCATCATCAGAAGAAGATATCATTGATTTGGGTGATGAAAGCAATAAATCAGCTCTCTTTTTAACAAGTTTTGCAGCTTATACTGCTGAACAGGACTTGAAGGCAATTTGTGATTTTGCCCATAATAACAATATTCTTGTTGTGGAAGATGCATCTGGAGCTATTGGAGATTATGAGAACAGATTGGCAAATGGAAATTATTCAGACATCATTATTGGATCTACAGGCTCTCCAAAGATAGTAAATGTTGAAGATGGTGGATTCATTACAACTAATGATGACAAATTGTTTGAAAAGTCAAAGCTTCTTTTGAAAACAA
>JAEEGK010012855.1_pt1 | contig 18961 bp, 18 predicted proteins | sample 8958771 | NCBI WGS metagenome assembly JAEEGK01 (sample SAMN16246547, study PRJNA631951) | gut metagenome | biome: gut microbiome; feature: rumen; material: SC-attached | host: Bos | place: Iran: Karaj | collected 2018-10
CGAAGCCCTCTGCAACGAAATAGAAATCGGTGTTTAAATACAGAAGCTGTACAGAATTAGGCATGTCATAAGAAGCATGCAAACAGCCGCTTATATTAGTTTTACATAAAATTTGTTACAATTCCAATATATTTTTTGATATGACAAATAATTCTGCATCTGAATTGTAAATTCAACAAATTTTCATTTTTTTCTATTGACACCACATATAGTGCCGATATATGATTAAACAACATTAGAAAACGCTATATATAAAACGAATGTAGATTAGTTGTGTAAAAACTGTGGATAAAGTTTCCAGATATTTAGCATATATTATTTCTACTATTTTACAATGCTTTTCTCTTGTATGTTTATTAACAAGGATATTTCATGCGGTGTCCATATTGTGGAAATTTCGATGATAAGGTAATCGAGTCACGTACAATGGCAAACGGCGAAAGTATCCGCCGGCGCCGGGAATGTCTTTCTTGCGGTTACCGTTTTACAAGCTATGAACTGGTAGAAGAAAAACAGTTTATGGTTATAAAGCGTGACGGAAGAAGACAGCCTTTTGACAGGACAAAACTTGCAAAAGGAATTGAACGTGCCTTGGAGAAGAGGCCTATTCAGAATGACACAATAGAGACTGTCGTAAGCGAAATTGAAGACAAAGCCGTAATGCAGGGAAAGCATTCGAGGGAAATTACAACAGTAGCTTTAGGCGAAATTGTACTCGAAAAGCTTTTTGCATTGGATAAGGTTGCATACGTCCGTTTTGCTTCCGTTTACCGTCACTTTGAAAGCCTTGACGAGTTTATTGCTGAAATTAAGAATCTTGGAGGGGAATCTTGAGCGAAACAACTACTTTTCCAGAGTGGAAAAATCTTCTGGGAGAAAAAACAAAATCAACTACTGTAATCAAAAATGTCGTTAAACGTTCTGGAGAAATAAAGAGATATGATCCTTCTAAGATAACGGCAGCCATCAACAAAGCAATTGAAGCAGTTGAAAAAAAGCCGAATGAAGAAAAGGCAAAAACTCTTACTATTGAAGTTGAGAAAAAGCTTAAGGACATGATGTCTCTGCGCCACGAACATTCTATTCCTGCTATTGAAGAGATTCAGGACATTGTAGAAACTGTTCTTATTGAGCGCGGCGAAGTAGCTGTAGCAAAGGCATATATCCTTTACCGTTCAAAACATGAGGCTATCCGTGACACAAAGAACCTTGTGCTCGACATCAATAAGACAATGGACGGCTATCTCAGCCAGTCAGACTGGCGCGTAAACGAGAATGCAAACGTAAACTTCTCTCTCGGCGGTCTTATTCTTCATAACTCAGGCGCAATCACAGCAAACTATTGGCTTAAGAACATTTATTCTGCAGAAGTTGCAGAAGCTCATAAGAATGCGGCTTTCCACATTCACGATCTTTCTATGTTTTCAGGCTACTGTGCAGGCTGGTCTCTGCGTCAGCTTATACAGGAAGGTCTCGGCGGTGTACCGGACAAGATTACATCTACACCGGCCACTCACCTTTCTACGCTCGTAAACCAGATTGTCAATTTCTTAGGCATTATGCAGAATGAATGGGCAGGCGCCCAGGCATTCAGCTCTTTTGATACATATCTTGCCCCTTTTGTTCGCAAAGACCATCTCTCTGTAAAAGAAGTACGTCAGTGCATTCAGAGCTTTATTTTCGGCGTAAACACACCAAGCCGCTGGGGTTCACAGGCTCCTTTTACAAACATTACGCTTGACTGGACTTGCCCTGAAGACCTTAAGAACAAGCCGGCAATTGTCGGTGGCAAAGAAATGGACTTCACTTACGGCGACTGTCAGCCTGAAATGGACGTTATCAACAAGGCTTTTATTCAGCTTATGATTGAAGGCGATGCTTCAGGCCGTGGTTTTGCTTACCCTATTCCGACTTACAATATCACTAAAGAATTCAACTGGAACAGCGAAAACGCAAAGCTTCTGTTTGAAATGACAGCCAGATACGGTACTCCGTATTTCCAGAACTTCGTCAATTCAGACTTGAACCCGAGCGACGTGCGCTCAATGTGCTGCCGCCTTCAGCTTGACAAGCGCGAATTGCGCAAGCGCGGCGGCGGTCTTTTCGGTTCAGATGAATTTACAGGCTCGCTCGGTGTTGTCACAATCAACATGCCGCAAATCGGCTATCTTGCTAACAACGAAGAGCAGTTCTTTGCACGCCTTGACTACCTTATGGATTTGGCAAAAGAAAGTCTCTGCGCAAAACGCAAAGTTATCCAGAAGCTTCTTGACGGCGGACTGTTCCCATATACAAAGCGTTATCTGACCAAGCTCGATAACCATTTCAATACAATCGGCTTGTGCGGCATGAACGAGTGCTGCTTGAACTTTCTCGGCGTTTCAATTGCCGAGCCTAAAGGCAAGGCTTTTGCCGAAAAGGTGCTCAATCACATGCGGCAGCGCCTTGCTGACTACCAGGAAAAGACAGGCGAGCTTTTCAACCTTGAAGCAACACCGGCTGAAAGTACGTCATACCGCCTTGCACGCCATGACAAGAAGAACTACCCTGATATCATCACATCAGGCACAAGCGACCCGTTCTATACGAATTCTACATGGCTGCCGGTTGATTTTACGTCTGATGTTTTTGAAGCGCTTGACCATCAGGAATCGCTTCAGACTAAATACACAGGCGGAACTGTCTTCCACACATTCATGGGCGAAGCAATCAAAGACTGGGAATCTTGCCGCGATTTGGTCAAATCAATTACCGCGAACTACCGCATTCCGTATTTGACTATTTCGCCGACATTCTCGGTTTGCCGCATTCACGGCTACCTTGAAGGCGAGCATTTTGAATGCCCGATCTGCAAGGCAGAAACCGAAAAGAAATTCCGCGAAAAGCTTGCACAGCTTGAAGCAGAACGCGAAGAAGCGCTTGCACAGCTTAAGAAATAGACGCAGACGCTATTGAAAAGACAATTACATCATACTAAATATTCTTATTAAAGGAAGGACCAGAAATGACAACTAGACCACTTGCTGAAATCGATGCTGAAATTGCAAGAACAAAAGAAGCTCTTGCAAATGTTAAAGGCACAGAAACTGAAGTATATGCACGTATAGTCGGATATTACCGCTCTGTACGAAACTGGAATAAGGGAAAGCGTGACGAATATGACCACCGCAAAATGTTCGTATACGACACGAATAAGCTTCCAGATGCAACTGCAAGAACAGAGGTTTCTTCATCACCAGCTGAAACTGAAGTTGTATGCGGCGGTACACCAGTACGCTATGAGATGTTTGTCAGAGCAACATGTCCTAACTGCCCGCCTGTAAAGGAATATATGTCACAGGTTGCTATTCCAGGCAAAACTTTTGACGTAGATTCAGAAGCAGGCTTCAACAGAGCTTCAGAGCTTGGCATCATGTCTGCACCGACAGTAGTTCTTTTCAATGAATTCGGCGGCGAAGCAGGCAGAGCAAACAGCACAGCTGACCTTGAAGAAATTCTTGAAAAAGAGCCTGCTTTGTGCTAAACAACGCTGATATACAGGGCACCGTTCCAATCGGTGCCCTTGTAAAAACCTCCCTTGTAGATTTTCCTAAAAAAGTATCATCCGCCCTTTTCCTTCATGGCTGCAACTTGCGTTGCCCATACTGCTACAACAAAGACTTGGTAACAGGCACATTCAAAGACTTTGAAGCTGTTTCTTTCAACAATGTAATGGCTCATCTGCAAAAGCGCAAAAACGTTATAAGCGGTTTTGTAATTTCAGGTGGAGAACCATGTATTTCGCATTATCTTAAGCCGCTGATAGCAAATGCACATGAGCTTGGCTATGCTGTAAAACTAGATACGAACGGAACATTTCCTGAAAAGATTGAAGAGCTTTTAAAAGACAAAATCTGCTGCCCGGATTTTATCGCAATGGATGTCAAAACATCCCTGGATAGATATCAGCTTTTAGCTTGCAGCGACTCTGGAAACATAGAGAAGTCTATAAAGATTATCTCAGAATTACCAACTGACAAAAGAGAATTCAGAACAGTTCTTGTTCCGTCATTAGTAGATATGGACAATATTGGAAAGATTGCAGCTTTATTGCCAAAAGATGCATCATGGCAATTTGCAAATTTCAAGCCAGGAAACTGTCTTGAAGACAGTTATAATAAGATTATACCTTATATGCCGTCACAGATAGAAGAGCTTATAAATTCAGTTAAACCAATAATAAAAGGCGCAAACCTTAGATAAAAAAAGAGGCTTTGCCTAGCTGAAAGTGCCTGTAAACAAGCACTAAACTAGGCTAAAGCCCTTTCCTTATTTCAATGCAGAACTGATTCTTTCAAGAACCTTTTTTCTGTCAAGTGGTTTTACAATGTAGTTCTTAGCACCGATAAGCAGAGACTTCTTAACAAGCTCTTCCTTACCTAAAGCACTAATCATAACAACTTTAGCATTCTTATCAAATGCCATTATCTGTTCAAGAGCAGTAATACCATCCATACGAGGCATTGTAATATCCATAGTTACCAAATCAACATTTGGATATAATTCCTTGTATTTATCTACTCCTTCTTTACCATCTCCAGCAGTTGCTACGATTTCATATCCTTCACTAGTAAGAATCTGACCGATTTGTTTTGCAACGAACATTGAATCATCTACAACAAGAACACGCACTTTAAAACCTACCTCCTTCAGTCTTATAGATATTCACAGTCTATTTAAGTCTATACCCTTTCGCGAATAGCTACGTTTACTTCGATTTTTCCTTGTTCAGTAAGCATAGGAACGATAAGAGCTTCTACTTCATGGTCTGAAACTTCCATCTTTTCGCCTGTAAACAATGACGGCGGTGTAAGATCGAATTTGAATCCCAAATCATGTAATTTTGTAACTGCCTGACCGGTAATCAAATTGGCAAGTTCTGTAATTGTTGCCTTAACAAGCTCATCAAATTCTGTAAGCTCTTCACCGTTCATTTTAGAAGCAATTTTCAAAGCTGTATCCATTGACATGTCAAAAAGAACACGGCCCTCTACATCACCAGCCAAACCAACAAGTGTTGCTACACCCATAACAGGCATTGAAGTAGACTTCAAATACAAATCACCCCGATTGACTTCACCAGCCAAAACTTCGGATAAAATGTTATTAGCTGCTTCAACAAATGGATTAATATACTCAACCCGCATTGCATTTCTCCTTTAGTATTGAGTTACTTTGTATATATTACAACAGAACCTGACATTTTCTCTTGCCAGCTTCCATTAACTCCAAAAGTTTCATTCTCACCAAGAATCAATATGCCGTTGCCTTTAAGCTGATCAGCAAAAGTTTCAAACATTGATGACTGAGATTTTTCCGGAAGGAATGAAAGCACATCCCTACAGAAAATTAAATCTGAACTCGGCATATTGCCTGTGTTCATACAATCATGGTATTCAAAAAGAATCATATCCTTGATGTCCTGAACAAAAGCATTAGCACCGCTAACATTCTTAGAAAGATACGGCTTAAGATATGATGTAACAGCCGCATCAGGAACAGTAAGCATAGGAGCGTTTGATATGCTGATTAAATCAATATCATGCGCATAGATGCGGATTCTTGAATCAGGGTATCTCTTGCGGAGTATACAAGCCAGAGAATAGGTTTCGCAACCCTTTCCGCAACCCAAGTTCCATACGTTAATCTGTTTTGCAGCATTATCAGGCAACAGCTTATAAATTGCCTGTGAGTATTCTTCAGTCCAGAATTTACCAGTACAGGTAGAATAGAAAGGCTGTAAGAATTCATCACAGTCTGCAACTGTCTGAAGCTGCTTTGCAGTTCCGCCAGATTTTTCCTTCCATTCATTATAACGCTGTTTTACCCAAGTTTCATTTATAGAAGTTGTATAAAACTTCTTTTGAGAAGCAAGTGATTCAAGTATAAACGTATAATCAGAAGATTCTTTTACAGCAGGAGCAGCTGGTGCTGCAGCGGCCTGTTTAGGAGCATTCGGAGCATTATTTGCAGCAGCCTGCTGGTTCTGAACAGGGGCAGCTTTTGGTGCATTAGTAACAGGATCAACTAAAGCAAGCTGTGCTGATTCTTCGCCTTCTTTATCATCTTTATCTGCTGATTTAGCGCCGAAAATGCGCTCAATGTCGAGCAAAATATACAGACGGTCAGAATTTTCTACTACGCCGTAAATATATTTAATATTAATATCACCGAACAACGGGTGCGGCGGCTGAATTGAGCTTTTCTGTATTCCGACAACCTTATCAATTGCATCAACAACTACACCGAAAGTCTGATCATCAATAGATACGATAATCATATTTTCGATTTTGTTCTCGCTTCTTTCCGGTACAGGAATATTGAAGAACAATCTCAAGTCAATTATAGGAATAATATCACCGCGAAGGTTATAAACACCAAGCACAAAATGAGATGTATTCGGAACATAAGTAAAGCGGCCGGCCTTAGCTATTTCTTTGACTCTCATAATATCAATAGCATAATCTTTGCCTGCAAGCGAAAAAGAAACCATTTTAAAGTCGATGTTAGCGACCATCTTTTCTTTTTCATCAGCTATATTTTCAGCCGTCAACTCTGGTTTTACATCAGTAACAAGTTCCATAATCACATAACCCCTTACAAAATTACGGCTTCACGCTCTTGTCTTGCAATCAATTCTTGCTTAACACCAAGCTCGAGCAGCTGAGAAACATCAATAATCAAAGAAACTGAACCGTCACCAAGAATTGAAGCACCTGCAATACCAGGAGAGTTTGTAAACTGGTCGCGCAACGGCTTGATTACGACATCTTCTTCACCAATCAAAGCGTCAACCATTACACCAATCTTCTTATCCGTTGTACCGACGATAACAATAAAGTTATATTCAGATTCCGTCTTATTCTTAAGACCGAACAGTCTGTCAAGGCGGATAATACTGATGACCTCGTTACGGACATTCAGAACTTCATAATTATCGATAGTAGATATTTCTTCTTTCTTTACGCGTACACTTTCAATAACAGAAGCGATCGGAATAGAATAAACTTCTGTAGCAACACGGACCAAAAGACCCTGAATAATAGCCATCGTCAAAGGCAGGCGGATGCAGAATTTTGTACCTAATCCCTTTTCTGAAGTTACAACAACCGTGCCATTCAGCTTTTCTATAGAAGTCTTTACAACATCAAGACCTACGCCGCGGCCAGATACGTTTGTAATCTTGTCGGCTGTAGAGAAGCCCGGCTCAAAAATGAGCTGATATGCATCGTGGTCTGAAATAATCTTGTTCGGGTGAATCAAACCGCGCTCGATAGCCTTCTTGCGGACTTTTTCCACGTCAATACCGGCACCGTCATCAATGATTTCAATAACAATCATGTTGCCTTCGTTGCTTGCCTTAAGAGTTACAGTGCCCTCTTCCGGCTTACCGGCTTCAAGACGGTCTTCAGGGTGCTCAATGCCGTGGTCAAGCGAGTTTCTTACACAGTGCATGATTGGATCGAGCAAGTCTTCAACGACTGCCTTATCAAGTTCAGTCTCTTCACCTTCAATTACAAGGTTAATCTTTTTGTTAAGCTCTCTTGAAAGGTCTCTTACAACTCTCGGGAAGCGTGAGAAAATCTGGTTAATCTGAACCATTCGGATTTTCATTACGCCTTCCTGCAGTTCACCGGCTACACGGCCGAGATTCTGTGTTGAAGAGCGGAACTTGCTTGCTGTTGTCTTGAATGCGGCATCAAAGCCGTCAAACATAGAGAACAAGTCGCCGAAGTTCTCGTTAATCTGAGCCTTAACCTCTTTAACAGTTGTGCCGTTCTGAACTGAATCAACCATTTTCGGCACCTGATCAAGCAGGCGGCGGATTTTTTCTTTATAATCGCCCTCGATAGTCTGGAGCTGATTCTGCAAGTCACCGATAAGCAGTGCAGCCTGGTTGAATGCAGCTTTAGTAATAACAGTCTCACTGACGAGGTTCATCAAATAGTCAATACGCTTAGGATCTACGCGGAGAACGCTGCCCGATGAAGAATGACCTGTAGCACCGGCGGCAGGCTTTTTAGCAGCAGCGGTTTTCTGTGCAGGTGCGGCTGCTTTGTCAGCAGTTTCTGATGCAGCAGACTCTTCTTTCTGTTCCGGTGCAGATGCAGACGGTGCAGCAGCTGCAACAGGAGCAGACTTAACAACTTCGCTTCCATCCAGCGCAATAGCATTAGAAGAAAGAGTAACATCAGTTAAGGTAGAAGCCTCTACAAGCTGTGCACCGGTTTCTTTAGTTGCAAGGTAATAATATACATTCTGATGGAATTCATCTTCATAAAGCTCATCAAAATCAGGGATTGTACGCAGGATGCTTCCGTGATTTTTCAAAACGGCAAAAACCTGAATACCACCGACAGAATTCATCGGATTTGATTCATCAAATACGACAGAAATACACCAGAGTTTATTTCCTCCGGTGCAGGCTTCTTTCATTTCAAGAAGTTCATATTCACTTAAAGTCGGCAAACCTTCAGGTTTTGCGGCAGGTGCAGAAGCAGGTTTTGCAGGCTGAGGTGCAGCTGCTGCCATAAGACCACTGCCAGACTTTTTCTTAGTTTTCTTATTACCGCTGTCAGCCGGTATAAACGAGCGCAGAGTGTCAATTGTAGGCTGTACATCTTCCTGATATACAGAACCGTTTGAGCGCTCTTCGAGCATTGTCTTAATTATATCAATTGAAGAAAGAAGTATGTCAACAACAGGCTCTGTAATCTGAACCTTATCAGAGCGGATTTCATCGAGCAAATCTTCTACAACATGTGTAAAGCTTGAAAGCTCATTCATTTCAACAGTGGCAGAACCACCCTTCAATGTATGAGCTGCGCGGAAGATTTCATCGATTGCTTCATGATTAGTGGGATCATTTTCAATTACGAGAATATTGCTTTCGAGGGTTTCAACCTGCTGGTCAGCCTCGGCGAAGAAGTCTTTCAATAACTCTTCATTATTCACATCAAGATAATCACTCATAAATTATATTCTACCAGTTAAATGACATAAGTCAAGCAGAAATATTGAAGAAATAGAGATTTTTTTTCTTACAACCCTGCTAAAACCATTCTGCAGAATCTTTCGAAACTGCTACCAGTCTTGATAATCCGACTGACGATATTCACCTTAATACAAAAACTTCAAGAATTTCTGTATGTATATTATTTTATCAAAATCTCCAAAATATGTCTACTTTTTCTATAGAAACATTTCTGCTACTCACTTTGGATCTTTTCAAGCTCCCAAGAGAGATTATCGTCTTTTTTGTACTTAATTCTTACCAAGCGTTTTTCCGCAGTTTCACCGCCCTTCCATGGACGTCTGTAAGTCATTAAAACCGATGTTTCGCAGTCTTTAAGACAGGCAAAAGTAAAGCTGTGCATTCCGCCTGAACCGACAATTCTTTTGTCAGTATTTGATGGAACATATAAATCATCGACAAGCTTTACAGCAGATTTATCCTGAATTTCATACTCCCAGCTGAAACCGGTTGTCGGATTTTCTGCAAGAGTTACAGTAAATTCGTTCTCAGACAGGATTCTTTCAGCATTGCCTGATTCTTTTGCAGCAAATGAATCAGATGATTTTTTTTCATTTTTTCCGGCTTTACTGGAATTTTCTACGGTTTCACAGGAAATCATAAGCAATGACACCGACAGGATGAGAATTAGAAACGGACTTTTTAGCACAGACGAATTGTTTTTCACAAACACCTCCGTAATACCGAAAAATCGGTAAACTCGTCTGACTTTTTAAAATTCATAACATTTTCAGATTTTTAAATATAACTAACTTTTAATTAATTTATCAAAAAAATTATTTTTCTGCAACCACGAATTTGAAAACGCGTGGCATGGCTTGAAAGCTATTTGCAAAAAGATTAGATTATATCCATATAAAAAATTACAGACGGAAGAATAGGAGCAAATAAATGAGCGAATCATGCAGCCACGACTGCTCTTCTTGCAGCTCAAACTGCAACGACAGAACAGCAAAACAGACAGATTTTCATGAAAAACCGCACAAAGAATCGAGCATAAAAAAGGTAATCGGCATTGTAAGCGGCAAAGGCGGCGTAGGCAAAAGCCTTGTAACGTCTCTGCTTGCCGTTCAGTCTCAGCAGAACAAGCACCACACGGCGATTCTTGACGCTGACATTACAGGCCCTTCAATTCCAAAAGCTTTCGGCATAAAAGACCGCCCGCTCGGAGGAGAAGACGGAATGCTGCCAGTCAAAAGCGCAACTGGTATTGACGTAATGTCTCTGAATCTTCTGCTTGAAAACGACACAGCCCCGGTTGTCTGGCGCGGCCCAGTAATTGCAGGCGCAGTAAAGCAGTTTTGGACAGACGTAATCTGGAAGGACATTGACTTTATGTTTGTTGACATGCCGCCGGGAACAGGCGACGTGCCGCTTACAGTTTTTCAGACTTTGCCTGTTGACGGAATCGTTGTCGTTGCTTCGCCGCAGGAGCTTGTCGGCATGATTGTCGAAAAGGCAGTGAAAATGGCTGAAATGATGAACATTCCGGTGCTGGCGCTTGTTGAAAACATGAGCTACTTCAAATGCCCAGACTGCGGCAAAGAGCATCACATTTTCGGCGAAAGCCACATCGATTCAATCGCGAAGAAATTCAGCATTGACACAGTTTGCCGTCTGCCGATTGACCCGACTCTTGCCGCCGCCACAGACCGCGGCGAAATTGAAAAAGCTGACAGCTCGCTTCTAAAGCCAATCATCGAAAAGATTGAAAAGCTCTAACAAGTAAAACTGAAAAAGCGCATCAACTGAAATAAAAAAGGCTGCCACAGAAGCCCAACCGCTTCAAGACAGCCTTTTTTTGTTAAACTGTCATTCCGAACTAGATTCGGAATCTGCTGCAGTTACTTCGCGCCGTTTTCGCAGTTGTCGGCTTCGTCCTGCTGGCGGATTTTCTTGCGCATAATTTTGCCGCTTGTCGTCTTCGGCAGTTCCTTTACAAATTCCACGATTCTCGGGTATTTGTAAGGCGCAGTTTCAGTCTTTACAAAAGTCTGAATCTCTTTGACAAGCGCATCAGACGGCTCATAGCCCTTTGCAAGCACAATCGTAGCCTTAACGACCTGGCCGCGGATTGGGTCAGGCGCGCCAGTTACAGCACATTCAAGAACAGCCGGGTGCTTCTGAATTACAGACTCAACCTCAAAAGTTCCGATTCTATAGCCCGAGCATTTGATTACGTCGTCGCAGCGGCCAACAAACCAGTAATAGCCTTCATCGTCCATCCAGGCCTGGTCGCCTGTGTAGTAATATCCGTCATGGAACGCGGCGGCTGTCTTTTCAGGCTCGCCGTAATATTCGCAGACAAGGCCCGGAAACCGCCCCTTCGTTTCAGGGAAGAGTTTTTCGTCAAGCTTGAACGCAATCTGCCCTACCATGGCGATACCGACATCTTCGTTGTCTTCATCAAGCAGATGCAAATTGTAATATGGGCACGGCTTGCCGATTGAGCCGGGCTTTATCTTTTCGCCTTCAAAATTGAAAAGGCAGACAGTAGTTTCGCTTTGACCGAAACCTTCGTGAATCTCAAGGCCGGTAATCTCTTTCCAGCGGTTGAAAACTTCTTCGCTTAAAGGCTCGCCCGCAGTTGAACAATGAACAAGGCTTGAAAGGTCAATGCCGCTCAAATCTTCTTTTATAAGATATCTGTAAATCGTCGGTGGCGCACAGAAAGTGGTTACGCGGTGCTTTTCAACCTGATGAAGCAAATCAATCGGCTTGAAGCGCGAATGATAGTCGTATACAAAAAGCGCGGTCTCGCAAATCCACTGACCGTACAGGCGGCCCCAAGAAGTTTTTGCCCAGCCGGTGTCTGCTACAGTAAGGTGCAGCCCGCCGTTCTGAACCTGCTGCCAGAATTTGGCCGTCGTAATGTGTCCAAGCGGATAAAGAAAGTTGTGAATCGCAAGTTTCGGGTGGCTCGTTGTGCCGCTGGTGAAATAACCGAGCATATAATCTGAATTAGTAGAAACCTGTTCGCGCGGCGGCGCTTTGAACGGCGCGGCATTTGCAACACCCTTTGTAAAATCGTCCCAACCTTCAGGCGGATTCTCTACAGGCCGGTCAACACCAAGCTCGTTTACAAAAATGCAGTGCTTTACAGACGGCGATTTTTTCCACGCTTCGTTGATATGCTGAATAACGTCGGGCACTGTTACGGCAACAATTGCCTTTATGCTGACCATGTTGTTGCGGTATTCAATGTCTTCAGCTGTAAGCATGTGGCTTGCCGGAATTGCGACCGCGCCGATTTTGTGCAGCGCCATCATGCTGATCCAGAATTCGTAGCGGCGCTGCAAGATGAGCATAACCATGTCGCCGCGCTTAATTCCAAGACTCTGAAAAAACGATGCAGCCGCATCAGAAAGCTCTTTCATCTTGCCGAAAGAAATCTCGTAATAATCGTCCTCGTCGTTCGTCCACACAAGAGCCGGTGCGTCAGGCTTTTTTGCAGCCAGAACGTCCATTACATCATAAGCAAAGTTAAAATTTGCAGGAACTTTAAGCTCGTAGTTTTTATAAAAATCATCGTAAGAATCAAATTTGGTGCGTGAAATAAACTGTTCTTCCATTTCATTGTTTCCTTGTCAAAGCTGGATTTTCAGCGCCTTCAAACTGAAATGTTGCCCGCACAGCGCAGGCTTTTTTTGATGCCTTATCTTCAGCTTTCAAGACCGTTCATAATTATTGTGATGAAGCGGCATCTTTTGTTGTTCAAGCAGTTCTGACCATGAGGCTTGGTAGAATCGAAGTAAAGTGAGTCCCCCTCATGGAGGACGACTTCGCTCTTGCCTATCTGCACGACCATGTCGCCTTCGACACAATAATTGAACTCCTGACCTGGATGTGTCGTCGTATGAATTTCGTCAATATCGCCGGGATTAATCGTTACGAGGAAAGGGTCTATCAGACGGTTCGCAAAGCCAAATGCAAGCGATTCAAAGTGATAGTCTGCAAGGCGGTCTACTGTTGCACCTTTTCCTTTTGGTGTAACGAAATATGAAACTTTTTTAGGCTCTTCGCCTGTTATGAAAGTCGAAATGTCAATGTTAAACTTTTTGCCAAGGCTGAACATAACGCCAAGTGGAATGTCCACAGTACCGCTTTCGTACTGTCTGTACTGCTCAACTGAAACCTTGCAGATTTCAGCGGCGTCTTCTTCGCTAAGGTCGAAAATGTCACGCAGACCTTTGATGCGTTCTGCTACAGCTTTAATTTCTGAAATTGTATTCATAATAGAAAGAATATATCACAATTTTTTTGTTTTGCAAACTATGCAGCACACTACGACGCAGATTATACGGGCACACATCATTTGAGCTAAAAAAGAGGAGGCGTAGCATGGTTCAAAACCGCGCGATATCGCGCTATGCACTGTTTGTTGTATGGAAACTTTATACATGTCGCTTTCGCGACACAACAAACAGAGCATTTTTGAACCCCGCCCCGCCTCCTCCAGCTTTTAACCAATCAACAACCTCGCCGCAGAGCGTTATTGTTCATACGGAAAACAGCATAAAACCCTCCGCACGAAGCAACGGCATTTTCCTTTTAGCTGTTTTTGCGGGCGTCGTTGGCGCGGATGTCTTTGCGCTTAATCTTGCCGCTTATCGTCTTAGGCAGTTCGGTAACGAATTCGACGATTCTAGGATATTTGTACGGTGCTGTAGTCACTTTTACAAATTTCTGAATATCCTTTACAAGCTCATCGCTCGGTGAATAGCCTTTGGCAAGCACGATTGTAGCCTTTACGACTTGACCGCGCACAGGATCTGGCGCAGCAGTGACGGCGCACTCAACAACAGCCGGATGCTGCATGAGAACGCTTTCAACTTCAAAAGTGCCGATTCTGTAGCCTGAGCATTTGATTACATCGTCGCTGCGGCCGGTAAACCAGAAGAAGCCGTCTTCATCGCGCCAAGCTGTGTCACCTGTAAAATAGTAGCCGTCACGGATAACTTCTTTTGTTTTAGCCTGGTCGCGGTAATATTCGATGAACAAGCCGGGGAATCTTCCGTTTTTAAGCGGGAACGCGATTTCGCCGACTTCACCGTCTTCGCAAGGCTCGTTTTCATCATTCAAAAGCACAACATTGTAATATGGTGCAGGCTTGCCGATTGAGCCTGGCTTTACCTTTTCGTTGCCGAAATTCAGCAAAGACAATGTAGTTTCAGTCTGACCGAAACCTTCGCGAAGCTCAAGCCCTGTCAAATCTTTCCAGCGGTTGAAAACTTCTTCGCTCAAAGGCTCGCCTGCCGTAGAACAATGCTCAAGGCAAGACAAATCAAACGTGCTCAAATCTTCCTGTATCAAGAATCTGTAAATCGTTGGCGGCGCACAGAAAGACGTTATCTTGTGCGCTTCAATCTGCTTAATCAAGTCAATCGGCTTGAATTTTGCATGATAATCGTAGACGAAAACCGCACATTCGCAGATGAACTGGCCGTAAAGCTTGCCCCAAACAGCCTTGCCCCAGCCTGTGTCTGCCACAGTAAGGTGCAGTCCTTCTTTTTTGACCTGCTGCCAGTATTTTGCAGTAACTATATGGCCGAGCGGATAAGTCCAGTCGTGCGTTACAAGCTTCGGATGGCTTGTCGTGCCGCTTGTAAAATAAGCGAGCATAACGTCGTCGTTGCTGTTAATTGCGGCGCGCTCTTCTTTTGTTGGTTCTTTTCTAGGCGCTGCATTTGCAGTTCCAGTTGAAAAATCAAGCCAGCCGTCCGGCAAAGCCCTTGCTTCGTGCAAAGTGCCGTCAGGGCTTGTGTATTCAGTTCCGTTCGGCGTGTCAAAGCCGTGCGGGTTTACAGCAATTCTTATTTTGAGAGTCGGGCTTTCTGGCAAAGCGTCATCAACATGCTTGAGAATATCTCCGTCATGCACGGCGACAACAGCCTTGATAGAAGCAGCATTGTTGCGGTAGACGATATCGTCTTTTGTAAGCATGTGCGTAGCCGGAATTACGGACGCGCCGAGCTTGTGCAGCGCAAGAATTGAAATCCAGAATTCGTAGCGGCGCTGCAAGATAAGCATAACCATGTCGCCTTTAGAGATGCCAGATTCAGCAAAAAACTGCGCAGCCTTGTCCGTGCGCTGCTTTATGTCTGCATAGCTGAATTCGTGAAAAAGGCCTTCATCGTTAGTCCAAACAAGTGCCCTTGCACTGCCTTTTTTGGCGGCAAGCACATCCATTACGTCATAAGAAAAATTGAAATGCTCCGGGACGTTTATTTTATAGTTCTCAAAGAAATCTTTATAGTCTTTGAATTCTGTTCTTGGTAAAAATACTTCTTCCATTTTAGTTTCCTTACAGGTCAGTCTTGTGTATACGCGGCAGTTTATATGATGATTGCAAGGAACTTGGCATTCTTGCCGTTCAAAGCCTGCATTCCATGCGGCTTCGTTGCATCAAAATAAAGGCTGTCGCCCTCTTCCAGCTCCATTTCCTTGCCGTCGACAACAATCTTCATCTTGCCTTCGAGAACATAATTGAATTCATGCCCCGGGTGCGAATTGAAGTGAATCTCTTTAGTTTCTTCTGGAGTAATCGTAACAAGGAACGGGTCGGCCTTGCGGTGAGAAAAACCGAAAGCCAAAGACTGATACTTGTAATCGCTGCGTCTGTCAACAGAAAGCCCCTTGCCCTTCTTGGTCAAGAAATAGCTTTTCATGTGAGGTTCAGAACCAGAAATCAATACAGTTAAATCGATATTGTACCGCTTTGCCATGCACTGCAAAATGCCTACAGGAATGTCAACATTGCCAGATTCATAAAGATTGTACTGGTCAATTGAAATTCCGCAGACTTCAGCTGCTTCTTCAACTGAAACATCCATAACATCGCGCAGACCTTTTAAACGTTCTGCGACCGCTTTAATTTCTTCGTTCATAGTAACCTCTTTCTGTTTAAGCGAATTTTACGGCATAAGGCAGTTTGCCGCCGCGCAAGCGGCAAACTTGTCTTTTTTGAGACTGCCTTATTTATCCGCGCAGTTCCACCTGCAGGAATAGAACAGAACGGTTGCCTTTATGGCATTTCTAAAAGCACAAGCTTTCAGAAACAACTTACTCTAAGCCAAGCACTTCCTTTCGGTATTTTGTACCGATTTCGGTAAGCTTGAATTTCTGAATCTTGCCGCTGCCCGTCATCGGGAAAGTATCCATAAACATGATGAGCTGCGGCCATTTGAATTTGGAAATCTTTCCGCGGCAATATTCGATTACATCCTCTTCTTTGAGAGTCTTGCCTTCATGCAGAATGATGAAAGCGCCTGTAATCTCGCCGTATTTTTTGTCTTTTACAGCTGCAACCTGAATATCCTTAATTTCAGGCATCTGAATCAAGAATTCTTCGATTTCGCGCGGATAGATGTTCTCGCCGCCGCGGATAATCATATCTTTAATACGGCCGGTAATCTTAAAGTTGCCGTTCTCGTCTTTTACACCAAGGTCGCCTGAATGGAGGTAGCAGTTCTTGTCGATTGTCTCGGCGGTAGCTTCAGGCATCTTGTAATAGCCTTTCATTACGTTCCAGCCCTTGCAGCACATTTCGCCCTGCACGCCTACCGGACATTCTTTGCCTGTTTCCGGGTCTAAAACCTTTACGTCAATGCCTTCAAAAGCATCGCCGACAGTTGTGGCCTTTACTTCAACGCTGTCGTTCCAGTGGCTCTGCGTCATTCCGGGGCTTGATTCAGTCAAGCCGTAGACTGAAGTAATTTCAGGCATGTGCATTTTTTCGATTACAGTTTTCATAAGCTCAACAGGTACGCCCGAACCGGCCATAATTCCTGTACGCAGAGAACTTAAATCAAACATGCTGAACATAGGATGATTCAATTCTGCAATGAACATTGTAGGCACACCGTAAAGCGAAGTGCATTTTTCTTTCTGAATTGAAGCAAGTGCGACAAGCGGGTCAAAGCTTTCAAGAAGAACGTGAGTTCCGCCGTGAGTAAGAACAGCCATTACGCCTAAAACAATGCCGAAACAGTGAAAAAGCGGCACCAAAAGGCACAGGCGGTCATTTGCAGTGTAGCGCATTCTCTCACCGATGATAAAACCATCGTTGATGATATTGTGGCTTGAAAGCATAACGCCTTTAGGAAAGCCGGTTGTACCAGATGTGTACTGCATGTTAACAACATCGTGGCAGTCTGCCTCTGCTTCAATCTTCCGCACTTCGCTGATGTCGACGTGCTGGCCAAGCAGCAGAAGCTCCGGCGTTGAATAAAGGCCGCGGTATTTTTCAGGGCCCATGAACACGACGTTCTTAAGATATGGGAACCTGGCTGATTTAAGGCAGCCGCGCTCATAAGTGTCAAGCTCCGGCACAAGCTCCTTAATCATCTGAACGTAGTTTGAATCTTTTACGCCGTCTGTAAGACAGAGCGTCGAAAGGTCAGACTGCTTTACAAGATATTCAAGCTCGTGAAGCTTGTAGCTTGTGTTTACAGTAACGGCAATTGCGTTGAGACGCGCACAGGCGAACATATATGTAAGCCAGTCTGGTACGTTTGTTGCCCAGATGCCCACTTTATCGCCCTTGCGCACGCCCAGAGCATAAAGGCCGCAGGCAAGGTCGTCAACGCGCTTGTTGAATTCGCCATAAGTAAAGCGCAAATCGCGGTCTGCATAAACCATGAATTCATGATCCGGGTCTTCCGCAGTCTTTTGATGCAATAACTGGTTTAATGTAACTTCAAACATTTTCATTTCAATTTTCCTAGTTGAAGCTGCCGGACGCGCATTGAAACGCTCTTTCCGGCAAGCAGCAGATTTTACGCCGGTGTATAAACTACAGCCAGAATCTTGGCCGGCTGTTCACCTTTTGAATGAAGGTGATGTGCAACGATTGAATCGTAGTAAATGCTGTCACCGGCAGCAAGTTCATATTTGTCCTTGCCATAAATGACTTCGATATTTCCGTTAAGAACGTAGATGAATTCCTCGCCTTCGTGTGTTGAAAGCTTGACGTCTTCGCTAGAAGGCGGAAAAACGTCAATAATGAAAGGATCCATGTGACGGTCTGCTTTATTCTGTGCCAATGTGTAAAAATCCAAATCCGAAGACTTGGCGTTGTTTCTTTCTGAAAAGCGCGTAACGTTGTTAGCGTCTTTTTTTGCACCGCTGCGCACAAGTATAGGGCCTAAGTCCTGCTGATCATCCATAAAAGTGCCGAGCCGTACGCCAAGCACGCGCGCAATCTTGATTAGAGGGGTTAGTCCCGGAATTAGTTCGCCATTTTCAATGCTCTTAATGCTGTCTACTGATAGATTCGTTCTTTCGCTCACATCATCAATGCTGAGTTTGCGGCTTTCACGAATAAGCTTCACTTTTGCGCCAATTCTGTTTTTTTCAGACATAAACACCTCTTTTGTTTATAAAACTTTTCAGGCTGCCGCCTATAACGGCAGTCCGATATTATTTGTAATTCTAGTTTTGAAAATCTACCGCACGGGCTGCTTCAACAAGACTTAGACAGCCCGCGGCAGTTTTCAGCTTTTATTTGATTTCGTAATCCATCTTAAAAGCTGTTTCGATTGTGGCAATGTTAATTGGATTAAACTTTTTGTTGCGTGCTGAAATTGCTTCATCAAGCGCATATTCAAAAGGCTTAACACCGCTTATCATTCCCGGAATAACTTTTGCAAGACAGCCAAGTACAACCATGTTTGCACCGCGTGCATTATTGCACTTCTCTGCAATTTCATTTGCAGGAAGAGCGATGCTCTTAATGTCTGTTCTTGACGGTTTTGAATCAATCAATGATGAGTTGTAAATCAAAAGTCCGCCGGCCTTAATCATCGGCTCGATCTTTGTCATTTAAGGCTTGTTCAATGCAACAACAACATCAGTCTTTTCAATTACAGGCGAAGCAACTTCTTCATC
>JAEEGK010012857.1_pt1 | contig 18958 bp, 14 predicted proteins | sample 8958771 | NCBI WGS metagenome assembly JAEEGK01 (sample SAMN16246547, study PRJNA631951) | gut metagenome | biome: gut microbiome; feature: rumen; material: SC-attached | host: Bos | place: Iran: Karaj | collected 2018-10
ACCTGGGACTAAACAAAAGAGGGTTTCCTCAAATCGTTTTTGTATCTTTGCTCTCATGATGAACTCCGTGTCTAAAAGATTTACCCGTGTAGCCGATTTCCGCGGCCGTCTCGCACAACTGAGTGCGAGCCTGTTTACGCTGTTCTTTATCGCGTCTTGTGCCGGAAACGGCGACCCGTTGACCAACCCGGAACCAAAGGCAGATGGAAGCGACGCCCCCGCCACCGCGGCGCAGAACTACTACGACTATAGCGAAGCCCCGGCGACAAGCGCGAAGGCAAGCAAGCAGAGCATGCCCGAAGGCACCATCGGGAACAACGGATTCAGTTTCAAGTTCCCGGGCGGCGACTGGACGATGATTGGCGGCGAGGACGGGGCACCCTACGAGTTCTACAACGCGACAACAGGCCGCAGGGCGGTGCTGCGCGAGGTTGCGCTCGACGAGGGCGAACCGATGAACCTGATGGACCGCGCCCAGATGGAAATGCAGAGCCTGGAGGCTAGCGGCAAGAAGGCGACCTTCAGCGAGCTCAATCCCGAAGAGGCGTTCGGTACCACCGGCGCGTTCTTCGACATCGCGGGTAAGCGCTACGAGACCCCATACGAGGCATGCGGAATGGTTACCGGCAACGGGAGCAGTGTCTATACCCTCACGCTCGCGGCAACCGACAACGTGCCCGCAAAAGGTGCCCTGAAAGAGGAATGGCAGGAATTCTTCAAGGGATTCACGCTCAAGGAAATCTCCGTGGAGCAGGGTCCGGAACTTTCGCCCGAACGCATCCAGAGCCACTCCTCCGCAGCGCTCGGCTACACCTGGAGCACGAAGGACACGCTTTGGCACTTCTGGAACGGCATCGCCAAGCAGAACAACGACCCGGACCTGGTACTCACGGACAAGTCCGAGGAAATCTCGCTATTCGTATATGGCGCCATACTCCCGCCCGACGTTATTAACCAGCAGGATATGTTCAAGGTGCTCCTCACCCGCCTGGGTGTCGACCCGAACAACAAGACCCTCGATGCGCGCCGCGTGAAGGTCGGCGACCGCTACGCCCAGGAATTCACCCTCACCCATATGGTCGGCAAGTTCGACTTCGCCTACAAGGGACGGTTCTTCTACGAGAACGGCCGCGGAATCCTGATTGCCGTCTGGACGCAGGGCGCAACGCAGAAGAAATACGCGAAGGCAATCGACAACGCGGTTGAAGGCCTAAAGACCGGAGCCGTGCCCGAAATCAAGAACGACAAGAAGCAGAACAAGTTCAACGCCGCCGTCATGAACCAGGTGGGCATCCTCCGCCTGGTAGAGGACCAGCCGCTCGTGGCCCTCAGCTACTTCGAGCGCGCGAACAAGATGGACCCGGACGAGCCACTCTACCTCGTGAACTGCGGGTTCATCTACCAGATGAAGGAACTCTACGGCCCGGGCATCGCCTATTTCACAAGCCAGATGCCTCTCGTGCGCAAGAACGGCAAGCTTCTCTCTATTTTGGGCGAAATGTACGAGGTGTTGTTCGACTACAGCCACGCCCGCGAATGTGCGGAAGCGGCCCTGCAGTTCACGCCGAACAACCCCGAATACGTGATTAACCTGAGCGACGCCCTCTGGGGCCTCGGACAGCGTCACCAGTCCCTCGTGGTGGTACAGCGCCTCTACGACACGCAGCCAAGCAGCCGCCTGGGCGTGTACCTCGCGAAGACCTATATGGGCCTTGACCAGTACGCCGAGGCGGTAGAGATTTTGTATGGGGTACGAGGCCGGTTCGGAATGAGCAAGGACCTGGGCGAAACCCTCATGGACGCGCTCGTATTCCTGGGACGCTACGAGGAAGCCCGCGCCATCAGCGAAGAGACGCTCCTGAAAGACAAGAACGACTACAAGCTATGGACCATGCACGGCAAGATCCTGTTCTACAGCCACAACTACCGCGAAGCAGAAAAGGCACTCACCAAGGCACTCTCGCTCAAGCCGGATAACGAAGACGCGAAGAGTTACCTGAGCGCCACCAAGGCATTCCTCGGGAAGGCCGACAACCGCACGCTACAGAAGCCCATCACTCCAGTGGAAGAACGTACTGCGAACCTCAAGAGCCTCCTCAGCACAAAGGCCAAGCAGGAAGCCGTCGAGGGCGACTTCCCCGCCGTGGTCCACTACCGCAAGGAATGCCTGAAGGCCGAAAAGAACCAGCCGTGGAGCCGCAGCGAGGAAATGCTCATGGAAGTCCTCGACGTGCGTGGCGCCGCCATCTACCGTGAATTCACCTTTGACTTCTTGCCGGGCTACGACCGCATATTCCTCAACGCGCTCGAAGTCTACGACAGCAACTGGAACCTGAAGCAGAAAGCCAGTTTGAACGGCGCCTACATCACTTACGCGACCGAAATCGGCGGCAAGAACGAAAGCCAGATGGCGCATTTCCCGCTCTCGGAACTCGCGCCTGGCGACTTTATCTACCTGCAGTTCAGCCGCACCGCCATCGAGGCGAAGGGCATGATTCCCTACACCGACTTCGTGAGCAGCAAGGACGTACCCGTGGGCCAGTCCATCTTCCGCGTGTACGCCGACACAAACGCGTTCACCACCGAAGAATACGGACCGCTCGAGCGCGAGAACATCAAGGGCGGACGTGAATGGAAAATCGAGAGCCCGGTCGTGACGCGCAAGGAACTCTACATGCCCGTGTATCGCGACTTCGGTGCAGGCCTGATGCTTACCGGAAAGCAGCAGTGGAAGGACGTAGGCGAAGACTACGAAAGCCTCATCAAGCACCAGTTCAAGCAGGCCGTGAGCGTGCGCGAGAAGGCATTCGAAGTGAAGGGCAACAAGATTGGTAACGACGCGGTCAAGGCACTCGCGAACTTCGTGCGCCACGACATCCGTTACCGCGACATTCGATTCGGCGGGCATAGCCTTATCCCGCAGACCGCCGAAGTGACGCTCAAGGAGCGGCGCGGCGACTGCAAGGACATGGCGCTCCTGCTCAAGGAAATGCTCGCGACCATCGGCGTCAAGAGCTACCTTACCGCCATCCACCTCACGGAAGAAGGCTTCTCGCAGTTGCCGACCATCCAGCAGTTCAACCACATGATCCTCTACGTACCCAAGCAGGACCGCATCAACGAAATGTGGATTGACGCGACCGACAAGACGGGCAACGACCGCCCTGTACCGCTCGACATGGAAGGCAAGGTGGCCCTCATCATCGACGGCGAGAATAGCCGCGTGACGCAGACGCCTATCCTCGAGGACAACCAGGAACACAAGATTTCTATTGACCACAGGCTCTTTATCGGGCGCGATGGCGTGAGCGAATTCCGCGATTCCGTGACGCTGCAGGGCAAGTTCGCCTCCGCAATCCGCAACAAGTTCTATGGCCGCGAAGTCAAGGAACAGGAAAAGCTGATGGAAGACTTCATGTCGCAGGGTATCCCGGACGTGAACATCTCCAAGGTCGAAATCAAGAACCTCGACGAGTTCAACAAGCCTCTCGTTCTCGTGACCACCTACGGCTCCAAGAGTTATTTTGGGCAGGGCGGCGAAATGAAGGGACGTTTCCCCAACGTATGGGAAAGGAGCCTCTTCAAGCTCCCGAAGGTAGCAAAGCGCCATCACCCCATCCGCATGCCGCACGAGACTCAGTTCCACTACAGTTTATTCGTGAAGGCTGCCGACGGGCGTGAAGTGAACGTTACCGGAGTGAAGCCGTTCACGCGCGAAGTGGACTACGTGAGTTATGAGAAGGGCGTAACCGAAGGGACGCAATCGTCCATCAACTGGACCACGTTCGCGCTGTATGCCGACCCGAGCGAATACAACAAGATCCGCGAGGAATGGGACTACCTGCTGAGCGAAACAAGCCCGATGGTGATTGTGAAATAGTCAGTAGTCATTCTCGTCCAAGACGTGCGCAGCACGACTGAGACGAGAATCCATACATCTTAAACAAGTACTTGTGCTGAACTGTATGGATTCCACCTTGGTGGCCATGCGCACTAAGCAACAAGTTGCTAAGTGCTGTCCGCCCGGACGCAAGGCGTCCAGGATGACAGACAATTAGGAGGGGTAATAGACGGTCAGCACGTCGGGGCCGAGCATTGCCGACTCGCGGGCAACGGCACCCGAGGGGACACCGGGGAAAGCAACCGGAGTAAGCGCTGGCTTGCCTTCCCCGCCTTCAAGGACATCCTCGACACGCGGGTCCGTGGAATGCCACAAGTCCAGGCAATTCCAGAGGGGGCGATCCGCAGGCAAATCGCCGGCAGGATTTTCAAAAAGGAGATGCGCGAGGGTTGCGCCGGGTTCAACCATCAGGCGGTGCATTCCCCGGCGGGAAAGATCCGCAAGCATCTCGCGCCAGCAGGAGCTGAACGTTCCGGCGGTTAGCCGTATGGTTTCGACATGCGGGAGCGATGCGAGCGCGGGCTGGTCCACAAGGGAAAATACGAGTGCATTTTTAGCGGCGCAATCCGCGGCACTTTTGTCCGCGACTTCAGTCGCACCTTCCTGCGGTTTAAAAAACTTCAATCCATGCGCTTCTTCAGGCGTAAGCACGCGGTGCCCCGCCCAGAGGACCTTCACAGGATTGTTCCCGCGGGCATACCGCACGTCGAGCGAGGGATTGTCCGCAAGGAGCGTCCCCGCACCCACGAGAACCGCATCGCTCATCGCCCGCAGTTCATGGTTCCAGCAGTTCGCGCCCTGGCCCGTAATGCGGAGCGGTGCATGCGAGCCGTCGGGCCGCGCAACACCCATGCATCCCGATTCCGAAACGGCGCACTTCACTTCGACAAACGTCGCCTTGTTGCGCACGAAATAATCGTAGGCTTCGAAATAGCGTTCTATTTCAGCAAAGACGCTCCGGCCCTCGATTTCGAGTTCCGACTGCGGGCGCATCCCGACACCCGCGCGAGGCATAGGATTGCCGGCAGTTCGTCCGGAAGCATCGTACCCGAAGACGCGGCAACCGCTACCGCAATCGCCATCATCCGCCTCCTCGAAGGAAGCGGCTATGCAGGCCTCGATACCCTCGAAAACGCGGACTCCCGCCTCCTCGAGAATCTTGCGGCTGTTCCCGCGCACCACCGGATTCGGGTCCGCATGCGCGAAATAAACTTCCTTGATACCCGCATCGACGATTGCCTTGGTGCAGGGGGGCGTGCGGCCATAGTGGCAGCAGGGCTCGAGCGTTACATAGATGGCCGCGCCGCGGGCGCACTCGCCCGCGTCACGCAGCGCCATCACTTCGGCATGGGCACTCCCGGGGCGCTGCGTACGCCCCTTCCCCACGATAATCCCGTCCTTGACGACAACAGCCCCCACAGCCGGGTTCGGCCGGCTTATTCCTATCGAAAGGAACGATTCTTCTAATGCGAGCTGTAGGTAGTTCACTAGTTCTTCGGGAAGGCCATGAAGCCGCCGACCACGTTGAACACGCGCTCGTACCCGTTCTGGATAAGGAAGTTCGAAACCGCCATACTGCGCTTGCCGCTACGGCAGAAGATGAGCAGGTCCTTGTCCTTCGGGAATTCACCAAGGCGCTGTTCAGCTTCCTGGAGCGGAATGTTGATGGAACCCGGGGCCGTACCTTCGGCAACCTCACCCGGAGTACGCACGTCAATAAGCACGCCACCGGCCTTCTGCATTTCGAGAGCCTTCGGCCAGTCGATGTTCGTAATCTGCGCCTTCGGGGCTTCCGGAGCCGGAGCAGGTTCTGCAGCCTTAGCCTGTGCGGGTGCTGCCGGGGCAGCCTTTGCCGGGGCCTCCACCTTCTTTTCTGCCTTGGCCTCGTTACATGCGCAGAGCATGAACGCAGAACAAATCACCAAACCGATCAACTTCTTCATGTTGTAACTCCTATTTGTTATTAAACCGTTTCAACATCCTCGCCAAAGTCGCCCTTGTCAAGAACCATATAGACACCGAGCACGGAATGCAACACATTGTCCTTCGACTTCAAAGGCACCGCATTGAACATGAGCAGGGTGTTTTCCTTCATGAACCCGCCCTTCCACGAGATGCTCCTCCCGGTATCGAACACCTCCGAGAGCGTCTTCGACATATACGGCAGAATCCTGCTCGTCACGACCGCGTCGAGGTTCTTACCCTCAATCTCCTTGGGGTTCAGTATCTGGAAGTCCGTCGCAAAAGCCTGGTTGCATCCCTGGATGGTAAAGTTCCTGTCAACCCAGAGCACGCGCACATCCGGGAACGAGAGCGCGGCTGAAAGCATGGCCTCCTTGTCGTCCTCACCCGAAACCGGATTGTCGAGCACCATGTCCATCCTACGCGCAGAACCCTGCAGCACAAGACGGTTGTCCTCGTCATTCACGAGCCTGCAGCGGAAGCAGTACCAGACCATCGTCTTGTCGGCACCATACAGGCGCACCTTGATAGTCTCGAACGGATCGCCCCTCGAACCGTAGGAATGGAAATCCTTCACGCGCTCGTTCACAATCGAATCGAGCAGGTTGTAGTCGGATTCCGGCATCATCTTGCGGATGTCCACATAGCCCGTCGACTGCGGGATAACACGGTGCTCCTCGTCCATCAGTGGCGTAAGGAGCCTGAACCGGCGTTCATCGACCTCGAAATTCCAGAGGAAGTCGCCCGTATTCTGCAAGAGGTTATCGAGCCGCACCTGAATGCGCTCGCGCTCCTTGCGGTTCTCGTTTTCACGGGTAAAGTTTCTGATAAAGCAAATGTAGTGGAATTCCTGTACCGAAACATACTCCAGCACGGTCTTCATCTCGTACCACTGCACGCGACTCTGGTCAGTATTCGATGTGGTCGGGTCAAGTTCCACCGAAAACACGAACGACATGTTCTGGTGCTTTTCCACCTCGTCAAAGTAGAGCCTCATTCGGGCCCAGTCCTTCGAGTGCAGCAGGTCCTGGAAAATGCTCCCGGAAGAAAGCCTGCCAAAAAGCGGGTCGGAGATGTACATCGGCAACCCGTAGAGGAACTCGAGCCTACGCGAAAATACGACAATAAACTCGTTCACGTTGCCCGTGAACTTGTCATAGAGCTTTTGCCTGTTCACGTTCTCGCGAAGCAGGAATATGAAGATAATACACGCCACCAGGAGGATGACGCTCACGAAGGCGAGAACGATTAGCCAGTTCACACCGAGATTTGCCGCAGGAATCGTAGGATCCATACCTACAAGATAAACAAAATAACGTGCAGAGAACACCTCATGGCGAAATTCCGCTCACTTTTTGAACGATTTGGAAGCCCAGAAGCCATTATATGCCGGCAGAGCCCCGCCCGTACCGTGCCTTGCACCAAGTTCATAGCCGGAAAGACCGAGCGAGACCCCGAACGTAAGCGCGAATCCCGGGAACCCGTAGGAGGTTTCTATACTCCCCCATGTAAAGCGAAGGCTTGTCCCGACGGTAACGGTCTGCATGTCCGTCCCGAGATAAGCGGTAAAGGCCCGAGACGCACCCCAGAACACGCCTGCCCGGGGATACTCCCGCAACTCGTCGGTAAAGGCAGACCACCAGGCGGCAAGCGTGAACGACTTGAGTTGCGCGGATAGCCCGAACTTGAGCCTGTAGCGGAGCCAGGCATCGTCACCCGGAACCCACTGCGTTATACCGCCAAACCCGAGGCCTGCCACAAGGAACCAACGGGAGAACGACGCCTCGAGCGAGGCGCCCGACTCGCGGAACAGGGAATCGAGCGCGTAGTAGCCGTAGAGAAACGCGACTCGGTAATGCGGGTTGCCCCATTCCCCCGCAGCGGAGAGCACCCATTCGTCGGGAGCATCCGAGCGCATGTACCCCGAGATGCCGAACGCGGGAACGGACTTGCGCGCAGGAGTGGAGTTCCAGCCCGGGAGACCCTCGGGAGCGCAACCGAAGTCGCCGACAAAGGCGACAGGAGCATCGAAGCAGAAGGCCTGCGAGAAGGTTCCCGCGAGAAGAAGAGTAGCGGCCAAGCGGCGCAGTTTAAGACAAGGCTTTAAACATTGCAGAGCTAAACGGCGCGATTTTATAAACAAGCTTAAACGGCGCACGATTCCAGATAAACTAAGGACGCAGTACAATTCCCACCACCTTTTCGTAATCGCCCTGCCTCGCCGCCACGTAGTTCACGCCGCGGCTCCCCAGACGCTGCACGGGTACATCCATCCACTGCGGGGAACTCGCCTGCGCGACGGCGTTCCACACTTCCCTGCTGGCCGAATCGAGCAGGCGCACCTGCACCTCGCCCTCCCCCTCGACACGTACCCGCAGGGGCACGCCCCTTGCGCGTACGACCCTACTGGAAAGCGTAACCGAGAAGGGGACCTCCGTCTTGTCGCCCGCCTTGCGCACAAACCCGGGACTATTTTCCGACGAACCCGTAAGCGGGCTAAAACCCGCGGGGCAAACCGCAGTCCCCTTATCCCAAACTACCGAGTCGATGACCTGCCCTCCGTAACACAGGGCGAGCGACCCGCCGGTGTTGTTCAGGTACCCGAGCGCCACCTGCACTATCCGCACGTCGGGGAACCCGACCTGCGTGCGCAACTCGAGCGAATCCCGGGTCAGGAGAACCGCCTGCAGGGGCAAGATACTATCCCCGCTCCCGCCCAGAGCGCCGCCCCTGCCGCAGAGGCACACCTGCGACAGCGGCACCGCCACCCGGGACGCGTTGAATACCTCCACCCACTCCGGCACAGGCTCCTGCGGGCAGTGGTGCACCTCCGAAATCACGAGCGGGGACTTTCCCGGTACCACGAGAAGCGTATCGATTTCATTGTTCAGCGGGTACTCGTCCTCCGGGAGCAACAGCCGCAGGTGCACGCTCCCGCGGGAGGCAATCTCGAAATCGAAATTGCCCGAAACCGCAAGCGTATCGCTGGCCTCCGTCCCCGCGGAGAGGTCCTGCCACCCGACATAAACTCGGGTGCTGTCGCAGCCCTCGAGTTGCCCATCCACACGGAAGTTCACGACCTCCGTGGACGTCTCCTCGGGCACAACCCTCAGGATGCCAACCCCACAATCCGCTATCCCCAGCTCGTACCCGGCGTTCGCGAAACCTGGCGTGGCGGCAGTAAACTCCCAGTCGTCGGTCTCGCTCCGCCGCTGGTACGCCTTCCCCGCCTTCGAGGCCGGCACCAGCACGGAATCCGTGCACGTGCCCGCCTCTAGCCGCCATATACTTTCACGTGAGTTCGGGAGCGACTCCTTGAAAACCGCGCAGGCGACATTCTCCCGCACGGGGCAAAATGCGCTGTCGTGTACCAGCACCAGGCGGTTCCCCTCCGGGTACGGCACCCGGACAGCCGCCTTCCCGTCCATGAGCAGCGTTAACGTGTCCGCCCGGAACGTAGCATCCAGGCGCACCTCGACAAACTCCCCGTCCTGGTCAGGCACGTCCGTCGGGTCCGGAAACACCTCCACGAGCAATGGGCATGCGGGAATGGTTACCGCAAGCCAGGGCAATAATTTCATGTAGTCCCCCGAAGGGGTTTATCCCGCCCGCCGTCCCGAAGGAACGCCGCCTAACTGGAGCAAGCCAGGATATCAGTCGACCGAGTAGTCGCCTGGAAGAATATAGGCAACGGGGTTTACAGGACGGTCGCCGACCCAGACCTCGTAGTGGAGGTGCGAGCCGGTAGACATGCCGGTAGAACCCATATAGCCGATGATCTCGTAGCGGTGGACCAGCTGTCCAGGCTTGACGAGGAGCATCTGCATGTGACCATAACGGGTACGAATCCCGTTTCCGTGGCTTATCGCCACAAAGTTACCGAACGACGGATTGTACATGGCGTTTTCCACCACGCCGTCCGCCGTCGCAAAAATCGGGGTCCAGCGCTCGTTCGCAATATCCACACCCTGGTGCATGCGGCCGACTTCGCCGGTTACCGGGTGGACGCGCGGGCCGAACCCGGAACCGAGCCTGCCTCGCGTGGGAGCGATAGAAGGTATATAACGCCAGCGGGACTGCTGCTGCCCCACGTATTCGGAGAGCGAGGAGAACGCGGCGTTGTTCATGTCGAGCTTGTTCTGGATGCGCGCTGCATTCTCGCGAAGGAGCGCCATGCGTTCAAATACCGGGGAGGTTCCGCGCACCAGGAGCGACTCGGGGCCAATAAAGCCACCGGTTCCCAGTTCACGGGCCTGAGCATCGGGCGGGGTAAGCGCGAACTTGGAATGCACGCGCTGTTCGTCCTTGAAAAATACGCCGGAAGTCCCGTCCAGATAGTCGAGCGTACCCTCGATCTGCACCATCTGGCGGTCAAGGTACTGGCGCGACTTGATGACATGCTTCAGCACGGCATCGTGCACGAAGGTAGCGGAAAACTGGACTACGAGAAGGAGGAGGCCAACGACAACGAAGGCGCGGACCGCCCAGTGCCCGCGGAAAAGGAATTCCGGCAAGTTGAGGGTCACCGACTTCGATGAATTCTGGTAATGGATGTTGGCCTTTACGAATTTCACGGGCAAGAAGATAGAAAAACACCCCTAAAAAGAAAAGTAAAAACCTCTATTATATTGTAAAATCCGCATTTTTGCTTAAATTTCGCAAAAAACGGCACCAAAATAAGAAAAAAGTAAGAGGCCGCCACGCGGGCGGCACTGTTCACTAGACCGGGTTGTCGATATCCACGAACTTGGCGGGTATCTTGAGGTCGTTCTCGATTTTCCGGGCAAGGGCGCGCACGCCAAAAATCTCGGTGCGGTGGTGCCCCGCAGAAACCAGGTTGAACCCGAGTTCCTCCACGGCGATGGGCACGGCCTCCTTGATTTCGCCGGTAATAAACGTGTCGCAACCGAGGGACTTGGCCTCCTCGATACCGCTTGCGCCGGAGCCGCTGCAGATGGCGACCTTCCGGACCATCTCGCTACCGTACAGGAGGCTGTGCTGAACCCCGTGCTCGAAAACTCCGCAGGCAAGGTCCACAAAGCCCTCGCGCGAAACAGGCTCGGCAAACTCCCCCACGACACCCACGGTACGCTCGCCCTCGCGCATGAACCCATCAATCTTCTCGAGGCCGAGCGCACGGGCAATCTGCACGTTGTTGCCGATTTCCATGTGGCCATCAAGCGGCAGGTGGTAGCCGTAAAGCGAGATGCCGTTTTGCATCAGGCGGCGCATACGCTCGCCGAACTTGCCCACGAGCACGCGGTTCTCACCCTGCCAGAAGCCATTCGGGTGGTGGACGATAATGCAATCCGCATGTTCCTCGATTGCCGCATCGATAAGCCTGTCACGGAAAGATACTCCCGTCACGACACGGGTCACCTTGTCGGACGCCTCCACGCAGAGGCCATCCACACAGTAGTCCTTGAACGCGTGCGGTTCAAGAAGGTCGTTCAGCCAGCCGGAAAAATCAGAAATTCGCATGAGACCTCGCTATTCGTCCTTATGAGCATCCACGACACACCGGACGGAGGCCTGAGCCGCGGGAGAAAATTTCTGGCCCAAGTCAATACAGCAGCCATCACCTAAATGATACATACCGACAGCACCATCTGTCAACGTGGAACTCCAGAAATAGGCACCCGCACCCTTATCCTTGTAGACGCCCTCCTCGTTCATGTAGCCCGCAGGCTTCGCGGTAAACCGGAAAAAGTCATCGCGCGCGGATCTGGAATTGGACCAGAGCGAATCCCTGGACCTGAGCCACGACGCGACATAGCTGGAACCTTCCTTGAGGTTTTCTAGATACTGCCGCATTGAGTACCATTCATCAGAAGACGGCAGGTGCGTCCCAGGCGGGCAGACCGACTGAGCCGCCTCCCAGTCATAGAGTTTCCCGTAGATTTCGCAATTCTCTGTACTGTCTCCATAACAAGAACTCTTGCCTACCTCGGGCTCAATATCGACATTGCGGGCAAGCCAGAACTGCGGCCCTACTGCAGTCACCCTGTATTCGGACGAATCACGTGGATCGACCAGTTTTGCGGCATTCTCGTCAAAATCGCTATAAGCGGAAGAATCCAGGGAATAGACTCTCCCCGGTTCCACGTCGCGCACGCAACGCAGGGAGTAACCGTTGTACTTGTCTTCGTAAAGGAGATTGACAACATCGTACTCGTAAAAGCGTACCGCATTTGCATACTCGAAATGCCTTTCGCTGGATGTCCAGAAATAGGTTTCGGACCCCTTGTCGAAATAATCCCACTTTATGTAGCCGTTAGGGTCGTCAGTATCGTCAAAGACCCTGCGCTGGATCCAGACTCCCGCAGGCATCACGGAGAATCCGTACAGGTTTGTCCCTTTGTCCCAGGAACGGATATCCTTGAAACTATTGCTAACCCCTTCGTAATCCATATATTCGCTATAGTTCGTCTTTACCTGGGTTGCATAAAGGCCGAGCAGGCGCTGCCACTCCTCACGCGAGGGAACGTGCCAGTGTTCCGGACAGATTCCCCGGAACGTCGTATGGACAAAGCAGAGAGTCCCCATGCCGCACTGGTAGCAACGGCGGTTCGACGCACAGTTGAAGCACTCCGGGTCATCGCTGTCGCAGGTGACCCCGGTGGTATCCATGACGGCGCCCCAGGTGTAAAGACGGCCGTACTTCTTGCAGTTCTTCGGGTCGTCATCGTAACAGAAACTCCCTCCCTTCGGCGGGATATAGCGGAGGTTCTCGGCCATCCATTCCTGGTCACCTATAACGACGGTTGCATAGAATTCCCCGTCACGATTATCGACAAAGGATCCAAATTCAACCCCTTCCGGCACACTCCCCGGAAGGTTATCGCGTACAACGGAATTGTCGTCACCACAGGCTGTAACAATCAACCCCGATGAAACCAATGCGGTAAGCGCAAAAATTCGAAAAAACATGAGTTACCCCAGACCTATTCAAAAAGGTAACAAAATAGACTCCACAACAACGTCAAAAATGGCCCTTTTGCATAAAAGGCCGATAAACCGCCCAAAAACATTCTAGAGATGACGACAAATTGAACCTACCCCACCCGTCCGGAGTTGTCAAACCTTATGCGTTTTTGTACATTTATGCATAAAAAAATGAACACGTTTTTTCAGCGCTTGGGAATGCTCAAAAATGCGACATTCTTTTCGGTGCTGGAAGCACAAAGGAGCCATAATGGCACATTATCTTTTTACCTCTGAATCTGTGTCCAAGGGCCACCCCGACAAGGTTGCCGACCAGATTTCCGATTCCATCCTCGACGCCTGCCTCGCACAGGACCCGAAGAGCCGCGTGGCCTGCGAAACGCTCGTGAACACGGGCCTCGTCGTTATTTCCGGCGAAATCACCACCAAGGCGAACGTCGATTTCCAGGAAGTCGCCCGCAACACCATCAAGAATATCGGCTACGTGAACCCCGACCTGCAGTTCGACTACAAGGGCTGCGCCGTGCTCGTCGCGATGGACAAGCAGTCCCCCGACATCGCGCAGGGCGTGGATGCCAAAGCCGCCGACGGCAAGAAGGATGACAAGCAGGGCGCCGGTGACCAGGGCATGATGTTCGGTTACGCCGTGAACGAGACGCCGGAGCTGATGCCGCTCCCGATCAGCCTCGCCCACAAGCTCATGGAAAAGATCCAGGAACTCCGCGAATCCGGCGCCATCAAGTGGCTCCGTCCGGATGCCAAGTCCCAGGTGACGGTGGAATACGACGAGAACGACAAGCCCGTGCGCGTGGACACTGTCGTGATTTCTACCCAGCACGACGAATTCGTGAAGGGCAAGGAACTCAAGCACGCCGTGATCGAAAAAGAAATCATCGAGAAACTCATCAAGAAGGTCATCCCGGCCAAGCTCCTCGACAAGAATACCCGCTACCTCGTGAACCCGACCGGCAAGTTCGTCGTGGGCGGCCCGCACGGCGACTGCGGCCTCACCGGACGCAAGATTATCGTGGACACCTACGGCGGCATGGGCCGCCATGGCGGTGGCGCGTTCAGCGGCAAGGACCCCTCCAAGGTGGACCGCAGTGCAGCATACGCTGCCCGCTACGTAGCCAAGAACATCGTGGCTGCAGGCCTCGCCTACCGTTGCGAAGTTCAGCTCGCCTACGCCATCGGTTACAGCAAGCCCGTGTCCGTGCTGGTGAACACGTTCAATACCGGCAAGATCGACGACCGCAAGATTGAAGAAATCGTTGCGAAGAACTTCGACCTCTCCCCGGCAGGCATCGAGAAGATGCTCGACCTGCGTAAGCCCGGCTACGTAGCGACCGCCGCGCTCGGCCATTTTGGCCGCACGGGTGCTCGCTTCACGTGGGAAAAGACGGACAAGGCAAATGCGTTGAAAAAAGCTGCTAAGGTGTAAAGACTGCTCGCTTTAAAGCTGCTCGTTTTAAACGGTGCAAGCCCTGCGCAAGATATGAAAATGGCCCCGAGATTTCGGGGCTATTTCTTTTACATACGGAAGCAATTCGCATCTACATTCGTGTTTATTTCACTGCGGTAAAGTAGCTCCTGCTTACGCCCGGGGCGGTAACGCGAACCAGGTACACGCCCGCGGGAAGGCCTGCGGTCAGTTCACGCGTGTCGCGGAGCATCGCCTGCGGAACATTTTCCACCTTGCGGATAAACCTGCCGTCGGTCGCATAGACGCTCACGCTGTATACACCCTGCTGGAGCGACACACCCGAAAGTAGCGGAATCGCATCCGGCTTCGTGGTATCGCCCGAACTCGTGTCGCCGACAGCCGTATCCTTCTTCGAGGTATCCGGCGCAGCAATCTCCTTCACGAGCGTCACATCGAACTGGTCGATGTTCGGGCCGTCCTTGCCATCAAGCGTCGCAAACTTCACGCCGTTCTCGCCCGCCGTAAGCTTGAGCGAGACTTCCTGCGTTTTCCAGGTGCTCCACGCGCCCGTCTTCTCGAACACGCTCGTCGCCGTGTCTATTGCAGAAGAAATCACCAGGCTGCGGTCCTCGCTAGAACCGTTAGCGAAATCGATTTCGAACTTGTATTCGCCCGCCACGTCGACCTTCACGGGCACAACCACGCTTCCGCCCTTGTCAAAGTTCACGTAGGCATCGCCATGGTAGCCTGCATTCGAAGTTTCGATAAAACTGTTCGTCGCCGAACCCTTGTCCGCCTGGTACTGCCTGTCGGGAGTCGGGGGCGGCGGCTCCACATAGTTCGCGTCGCATTCCGTGGGGCTCTTGAGGGTCGCCCCCGCATTCGCCTTCACGGCGGCTTCCACCTCGCTTGCCGGCAGCATGAAGCCCGTATAGTCGTAGGGCGGCGTGAACGACTTTCCCGTGCCCTTCGTGTTGCCCGAGCAGTTCGTAAAGATGTTGTCGATGGTCTCGTTCACGCCGGTGCCGTTCGCGTTCCCGGTGTAAATCGGGTTAGCCTCGTTGATGAACACGTTACGCTCGGTACGCACCGTGCACATGTGGCCCGCCGAAACGCCCAGCACGTCTGTACCGCCCGTGACGCTCGCATCGCCGGTGAGGAGATTGTTCACCACATGCACGTTCCCATAACGGCAGCGCGGCTTCCTCTGGTTCGCCGCCTTCCACCAGTTGAACATGTAGGTCACGTTCAGCTTGCCTTCGCTCACGGGTTCGTTGTCGGAACTGCCAATGAGGTTCGAGAGGTTGTGCGTGCTCTTTTTCTTGTAGCCGAAGATGCACCACGTAAACGTTACGTTGTCTGCACCCTTCACCACGTCGGCGTTGCCGTCCTGGCCGTCCCAGAATTCGCAGTGGTCAATCCAGATGTTCTTGGAGCCGTCGTTTTCGATGGTGAGGTTGTCCCACGCCTGGTCGGCATTGCTGCCCGGGCCCTGGATGACAATGTTACGGATAATGATGTTCGAGGCCTTGCTGATATGGATAGGAGCCTTGAGTACCGTTCCCGGCTTGAGGCCGATAATCGTCTTATTCGAGGCCGTGATGTTCAGACGGTCGCCGGTCGTGCCGCTCCAGCCGCTGCCGAGCGTGCCGTCGATGTAGATGACCCGCGGCGAGGAATCCTTCGCGTACTTTTGCAGGTCGGCGAAAGTCGTTACCGTAATGGGTGTTGCGTTGCCGCCGCCCGTCACCTCGAAGGGGGTCGACGTACGGCCCGAACGGGTCGCCCAGCCGATGGGCTTGCACTGGTCCACCGCAGCGGACGCACATACCGCGAGCCCGCACAAAACGGCAATAACTTTGGAAGGAACTTCAAACATCCCGCATACTCCTTGTACAACCAACTTTTTTATAAATCTATCCTTTTTTCACGCAAAAAGGGCGACTTCAGCAAAAAATTGCTTTTACAAGTTGTCCACAGACAACGGCAAAAACGGCGCAAGATGCCGCAAAACTAGCGCTGTTCTACCGTCAGGCCCTTGTCGCGCAGGAGCTTGAGCACGTTATCGCCCTTCCCCGCCATGTGAGCGGCCCCCACTACGACAAACACTTTACGGTCCTGCGCAAGGAAGGCCGCAACGGAATCCGCCATCGTCCTGTTGCGGGCAATGTAGACGAGATCCTCGATTTGCGCTTCCAGCAGGGAATCCGTAGCGCTACCTTCAGGCTCCATGTACATGGCTTCCCGGAAAAGCGAATCATCGCCCTTTACCCAGGCGCCCATCATCAGCGTGACGGAGGAATCCATCAACTGCATCTGGTTCAGCGTGCTCTTGAGGTAGTAAATGCCGAGCGAATCCGGGAGGCCCTCCCCCACAAGCACGGCAATCTGGTCTTCTGCAGACTCAAGAGAAACAACCTTCTTCCTGGATTCCTGCGCACTACGCAAGAAGTAGAAATCTATCCCGAGATTCGGGTCGAAGCCAAGCCGCATTATGGCAACGGAACTGAGCGTCATTGCCGCAGACCAGGGCTTGAAGCCATAGAGGATTTCCGGGGCAAGATACCACGAGGCGCAGACGCTATCGAGTTGCATCTTGACATCCTTGGGCAAGACCTGCGCCAAGGATTGCCCCGCCGGCAGTTTGCCCCGCAGTTCCGACTGACGGGCAATTTCCATAAACACTGCAGTATCGGTCATGTCGAGTTCCACCGCAAGTTCATCGGAACGGTCGAACGCATTCGTAATCGCCGTATCGAGCGGGTAGAACGTAGGATCCGCAAAATGGACGCTCCCCAGCAGGTAAACGCTGGAATTGGAATCAGAAACCTGCCAGAGCATGTGCTTTGCGCGCTGGTATTTCGTCAAACGTTCTTCTTCGGAAACAGCATCTTCGGAACCCGCTTCTTCAGAAACGGCATTTTCGTTCACTCCCCCCGCAGAAGCATCCTTGTTAGAATGAGTTTTCTCGGATGAGGCGCAGCCCGCGAGCATTGCCAGCAAGGGCAGACAAACTAGCGCTTTTCTAGAGAACATAACAACCCCCATTTAAAGAACATACAAGGCAAGGAACACCGTAAATGCGGCAAAGAAGAGCACTACGGGAACCAGGAACCAGAAGCAATAAAAACCTATTTTCAGGTCGTAGAAGAACATTTTCCACCATCCGCGACGGGTCTTGCTAATTTCGGTGCGACACTCGGGGCAAATGTTCCCCACCCTGTTGCGCACGCGGATAGCCATATTGCTCTGCAAGGGGGTCATACCCACCTTGTCGTTGAATTCTTTATTGCATTTAGAACAAATTGCCTGCATGTCCGTGAATATAGTAATTCATCGGCAGAATGCAGTAGACAGAGGGCTGAAGGCAGGTTATTTCCGCTTGGCGGCGATAAGCACGGTAGAACCGAGAATCAGGAGTATGCCCAGAATGAGCCTGCCCGTAAGGATTTCACCAAAGACAGTCACGCCTATCGTCACGGCGGTTACAGGTTCGAGCGCGCCAAGAATCGCCGTGGGCGTAGACCCGATAATCTTGACCGCTTTCACCATGAATATGAGCGAAAGCACCGTCGGCACGAGACCCAGCATAAAGCCCCAACCCCACGAACTTGCCTGCGTAAAGAGCGGCGGGAGCCCCGAACCTAGCGTTACCGAATAAAGTAATAAAAACACGAGACAGAAGCAGATGGCATAGAAAGTCATCTTCACCGCGCCCATCTGCAGATTGATGCGGTTTGCCATCACCATGTAAATCGCATATGAAATCGAAGAAGCAAATACGAGCACAAGGCCGGCCGTACTGAGCGGCACGCCGTCGCCACCGCGGTAGAGGAGCGCCACGCCCGACATCGAGACCGCGATTGAGATGACGGTCCAACGCCTGATTTTCTCCTTGAAAAAGACAGCCATGAGCACCGAGACTTCGAGCGGGTAAAGGAAGAGGAGCGTGGAGGCAAGCCCCGCGTCCATGTGCTTGAAGGAAGCGTAATACGTAAGCGAGCTGACTGCAAAGAGAAAGCCGAACGCGACAAGCGCTCCGAATTCGCGTAATGTAATTTTAAAGTGCGAACCCTTCGCGAGGACCACCACAAAAAGGAGGAGCGCCGCCGTAAAGAATCGGTAAAAAAGGACGGCCTCCGGCGAGTAATTCTGTGCATATAAATGCAAAGCACCCAGCGGGTTCGTTCCATAGCATATGGCAGAAAGGGCTGCAAGGGCAAAACCTTTGAAAGCGAAGATCCCCGCCTTCGCGGGGATGACTGGACGAGGTGTACGAGGCATACTAAATCGCGAACTTGGTAGCGTCAGCGAGCTGCACGCTCGCGATGCGAGAAATGCCCTTGATTTCCTGCGTCACGCCATAAAGCATGTCGGCTTCGGCCATGGTACGCTTGTTATGCGTCACCACGATGAACAAGGTCTGCTTGCTGAATTCGCGGAGCAGCGCCATAAAGCGACCCACGTTAGCGTCATCAAGCGGACCGTCGACTTCGTCCAGCACGCAGTACGGCGACGGCTTTTCCATGTAGATGGCAAACAGCAGAGCCGTTGCGGTCAATGCATGTTCACCGCCAGAAAGCGCCTTGATGCCGCGCATCTTCTTGCCGGTCGGACGCACGTTGATTTCGATGTCCGCATCAAGAATATCGAGCGGCTTGCCGTTCTCGTCGAGCTTTTCCACGAGGCTCATCTTGGTTTCGCCATTCAGGAACAGCTTGCTGAAC
>JAEEGK010012859.1_pt1 | contig 18958 bp, 15 predicted proteins | sample 8958771 | NCBI WGS metagenome assembly JAEEGK01 (sample SAMN16246547, study PRJNA631951) | gut metagenome | biome: gut microbiome; feature: rumen; material: SC-attached | host: Bos | place: Iran: Karaj | collected 2018-10
CGGACCCCACGGCCTTAGGATGAGACGTTCAGTCTCGAGACGGTCCCTGGCGAGACAGGCACGTATGAATTCGACCGGGACGTCCATCCTCTCCGCGATCTGATGGGTGTTCATCCCCCTCCCGAGGAACCTGCGGCAGACCGAACGGAGATCCTCTCCGACCTCGATGATGTGCCGGTCAGGATCATAGATGCGTACGACCCGCTGTCCCCACCTGTGCTCGATGGTACGGTGGACATAGCGGATGTCCATCCCGTCAAGGCGCTCGATGAGCCCGTCGAAATCGGTCTCCTCGAAATAGAGCTCGGAATCGTTGCCTCCGTAGCTCAGATGCTCCTGACCGATCATGAACATCCACGAATCCTCGGTCTGCAGGGAGACCCCGCCGGTAAGGGTGACGTTGGCACCGAAATCGTGCACGACCCTGAGTCCGAGGACGCTGCAATAGAATCTGACCGAACGGTCCATGTCCTTCACCGTCAGGAGAGTGCTGCCGTACCTCATTGGACTCACCCCGATATGCGCTGGAGAGGATAAAAGCATTCAGCGGTGTTTTTCAATTATAACAATTATAACAATTATAACATTAATACATTGAAATATACGGTGGCTGATATGAGATACAAGGTTCTCACCTGAAACCCGTTGAAACCTCTTGAAACCATTTAGGGCCTTTTGCATCCCTACCCAGGCCCGAAAACCCCTTCCTTTTTTATCAGATGGGCTGCTGGGTGAACTGGAGCTTGTATCCCTTGCTGTCGCCGATGCTGTGCTCCTTGCACACGATGTTGTAGTTGGTACCGGTGACGTTGGCGATCACGGTGCGGTAGAATTCCGAATCGAACACCAGCATGATCCTGGCGATGACGCAGTTGATGTCCTGTCCGATCCTCCTGACGAAGGAGAATGGCATGAACGATGTGATGCTGGTATCCGAGAGGCTGAGCATGTCCCCTTTGGTGGTTATCGTGCTCATGACCGCCTCGATCGTCTTGCCGCTGGCGATCTTGCAGAACGCATTGGCGATGGAGGCGGCGATGTATCTGATGACCGGTTCCGTGGACATGTTGAGGGTCACCAGCCTTGTGATGCTGTTCGTGAGGATGTAGTCGAACACGGCCGTCTCGACATCGAGCACACCGTCCCATACCTTGTTGGAATCGTATCTGAACCCGTCGAGGGAGAACCAGTTGTATAGGTTGATGGCGCACCTGATGAACCTCCTCTTGCCCTTGACCTCGATCTCGGTCACAAGGCCCATGTCTATCATCTTCTCCAGATAGAACAGGACGGAGGACTGCGGCTTCCTGACCGACTGGTCGAGGGCTTTGGTTATCTCGGCGGATGACATCGGCACCGTCGGCGACATGACCTCCATGATCGCGAGACCGAGCGGATTCTCGATGCTCCTGTAGGCGCCGGTCTTCGAGATGTACATCATGAAATCGGTCTCGGCATCATCGTCGTACCTGAAATCGTAGGGTACGATCTCGAAATCCTCCTTGCTGATCCTCTCCACTAACGTACCGGTGACCTTCCCCCCGTCTACGGTGTAATCGCCGATCCTGAGGGGGGTCTCCTCGGAGAGGATGTATGCGCATGACGACAGGATGAATGCCGCCATGAGCCTCGCGAGCTCCCCCCTGACCGACTCCAGGTGGAACTGCACCTCTACGGTGAGCGGGAGCCTGCTTATGATCGAGATGGTGGCAACGCCCATCGACTCGTACGAGTCGACCAACAGTTTCATGGCCGCCTCCCTGTCAGGCTGGCGTTTGACGATCATCCTGCCGTAGTCATATCCGATGGTCTTCGCTATCGGGGTCAGATCCATGCCGTGGGTGAGTGCCGCGGTGGCGACATAATCGAACATCATTCTGTTGAAACCGTATCCCTTGGGGGCGTTCACCACGATATCGTCGGCGAAATCCGCATATTGGGCCTGCGGTTCGATCGTTCTCATGATCCTGTAGCTGTCTATGGAATAGCCTTTCTTCCCGGATACGGTCGCATACTTCAGTACGCCTTTGGAGACCATATCCTCCAGCGCGCTGAACACGGAGGACTTGGGCAGTTTGGTATCGGCGGTGATGTTGCACAGCTCGACGACCTTGGAATTGTACTCAGAATTCGATATGACCGAACGTATGATCGCAACGCGGTTGACGCCGCTGATCAGCGCAGGACCTTTGCGTGTGATGAATATCTCGAAAGGGTCGACGGCTCTTTCGGCCATACTCCTGTGTTAACAACCCCCTTTTAATACTATCGGTGAAAACGTTCAGTAATCATGAACGTTCGTCCGTTATCGGCTTATAAACCTGCCATCCAACACCCTCTTACCGTGGACCAGCCAATAGATCACCAGACTCACGGCTCCGAATGCGGCGCAGGTGAGATACATATCCCTGAATCCCACCGATGCTATGAGGAATCCGAGCATCATAGGCCCTAGTCCGTTGCCGAGGTCGGCTATCATGGCGTAGGTCGATGTGGTGACCCCGTACCTGTGGGGAGGGCTGGCGGACAGTGCAGATGCCTGACAGACGGAATAAGTTATGGACATCCCGTAACCCATGAAGAACCCGGTCATCAGGAAGACCGCGGGGACGTCGGTCCTGGAGAAGACGGCCATCGCTATGACGAACGATATTATGCCCAATGTGATGATGCCGTTCGGCCCCTTGGTGTCGAATATGCGGCCGGTGGTGAGCCTCGATACGAGCGTCCCCAGGGACACCAGCAGGTAGAAGTATGCGGCCGCCTCCATCATCCCGATCGTCTCGGAATATGTATCGATGAAGGACAGCAGACCGGAGTATCCGAAGAAGAATACCATCGCCACTATGCCAAGTGGTACCGCCGACATCTGAAGCACGTTATCGATCCTGAATCCCTTCGCCTCGGCCTTCTGCTCGGCGGTCAGCTCCTCCTCTGGCACATGTATCAGTACGGCACATACGATGGCGATCGTGTACATCACGATCCCCACTGAGAACACGGCATCGTAGTCGGGGGAGAGCATCAGTCCGAGGTACGGACCGATGGCGGTGGAGAGCGTTATGCTCAGCGAATGGTACCCCAATCCCTCCCCGAGCCTGTCCCTCGGCAAGATCTTGGCGATTATATCGGCGGTGCATGTGACGGCAATCCCGTAGGCCATGCCGTGGAAGAACCTCACGAAATACAGCTCGAACATCGAATCGATGAAGAAATACAGCACGGACACGCCCAATGCGCAGCATTCGGAGACGATCAGCATCCTCTTCCTGCCGGCCAGTTCTATGTACTTGCCCAGGAACAATCTGGAGAACAGACCGCCTATGACGTACATCCCCGCGCTCAGCCCCGCTTCGGCCTCGGAACATCCGAAGGAGCTCATGGCGAATGCGGTGATGTTGATCAGTATGACGAAGAAGTTGAGCGAGCAGCATGCGGATATTATGAAATCCAGACAGAAATCCCTGGAGAATATGCCGCCGCTCATGCACATAGCATGACCACTGGATATTTACGGGTACCCTCCGCATATCGGATACCGCGTCCGCAGGACATCTGTCGCCCTAAAATAGGATGAAACCATTCCTGCTCCCATGTCATTCTCCGACGCAGCAATCGATCCCTCGCTTTCAGAGTACATGGACCGTATCGAGGAGATGTACAACGCCCCCTTCATCAGAGAGGTGGGCATCGAACTCGTGAGCATGACCGACAAGGAGGTCAGGACGAGACTGGAGCTCCGCCCCGAGCTCATGAACAGCCACGGCATCGGCCACGGCGGGGTCGTATACACACTGGCTGACCACACCTTCGCCTTCGCATCCAACATAAAACAGGACGCTACGGGACAGTCCGCCACCATCAGCTACTTCCGTCCCGCGACCGGGAAGTATCTGGAAGCGGTCTCGACGCTCATCAACGATTCCAGGTCCCTCGGCGTATACAAGGTGGACGTGTTCTCCGATGCAGGGAAGCTGATCGCCAGCGGAATGTTCACCTCGTTCAAGATCAGGAGGGAATGACCTGTCCGACAGGAGATGCCCCTACTGCGGCGAGAGGGTACCTTCGTTCTCGGTCAACTGTCCGAACTGCTACCGCTCCCTCCCGCAGGAGGAGAAACAGGAGACCTACCGCATCATCGACGACGACAAGGCGCCTTCCGTTCGCAGGGTGGACCGCCGCGTGGTCGCGTTCCTCGCGTTCATCCCGGCTGTGTTCGGACTCTTCGGTCTGGGACAGCTGTATCAGAAGGACTGGCACAAGGGATTCATGTTCCTTCTGATGGGTGTGCTGATGATGACCACGATAGTGCTCATCAACCTCGAGTGGAGCGGTGCCGGAGCGATAATCCTCACCATAGGGCTGTTCATCCTCTTCATCGGAGGATACCTGATACAGGCGTTCGACGCGGTCGTCCGCTCGCTATTCAGGTTCTGATCAGCGGATCTCCCTTATCCCCAGCATGATGAATGCGGTGCGTATCGCCATGTCCAGCGCGGTATCTCCGTCCCTGGCCGCGGGGGTGTCGTTTGGATACAGAGCGTCATAGGCGTACCCTATCGCCGACTTCTCGTCATCTGGATCCGGGCCCTTGATCTCCTCTGGCACGGTGGCACCCACCGAACTCATGACGGTCATCTCGTGGGTGAGCCCCCATGGTTCGAAGGCCAGGAAACGGTTGACGGTCATGCCGATATCAAAAGATGTGACGGTCTGTCCGGTGAGGATCCCTGCGACCTCGTCTATGACGTCGAACTGATCCGGCGCATCCTTCAGATCGGACACCTTTATGCCGGAATGCTTCTCGAGGTACTCCCTCTGCTTGGCGGTGAAGGAACCCTCCTCCAGACGGATACGGGAACCGTACATGCTCTCTACGGTCTTGGTGTCCATGTCCACCCTGCAGATCCCGATCTCCGCTATCCTGTCCAGAGGGAATCCGTAATCCCCGTCCGTAAGGGCCTCGACGATGTACACCCATTCCGCCATGTCCGCTCTAACGATATTGAATTATTTACTGTGTGCTATACCCTCTCGGATTCGTTGACATTTAAATAGGAACAGCGGGGAGGTTCACGTATGTACGCGGCAAAGACCATCGATGAGCTCTACGAGGAGGTCAAGGACTACGATTACGTCATCTGCAACGATGCTCCCCTCACCACCGCACTCAACAACAGGCTGGACAAGGCACAGCTCGGACCGTTCGCGATCACGCCGCTGCAGTTCGCGTCATGGAAGGCTGTGGAGTTCTTCAGCAAACCGATCATCGACGACATCAGGCTCGTGAAGAACGTGTCCAAGGACACCGGGTTCAGCATCAGGTACGTTCACGGGGAGGTCGAGAGGTTCAGGGCCGCACTGAGGTTCACCAGCGATCCTAGGATGGGCGCGAAGTCCCGCGAGGTATGGAGATACTTCAACAGATACAACACGCTGGAGAGCATACTCCGCAACATCGATTCGGCAGCGGCCGAATTCTTCAGGTATTCCAAGGTCGCGGTCGTAGGGGTGGAGTTCTTCGACGAGCTGGACAAGCACATCATCCCGCCGAATGCGGACTTCATCGACATATTCGATCCTGACAGGGATTTCTCGATCTCCCAGGTGCGCATCCTCGGCAACGACAGGCAGATCGCCGAATGTGCTGCGGACATAGCGAAGAGATGCGGTCCGAACGATGTCGCGATAGTGATGGATACTGGAGGGGACATCGCCAACGCGGTCAAGTCCGCACTCTACAGGGAGGAGCTGCCCTTCATCAACAATCTCAACGTCAAGGACATCGGGAGCGTCAGGAACTACCTTGAATTCATCCAGCTGGCACTTTCCTACAGCACCGTCATGGTGAAGGATGTGAGACAGCTCATCTCCGCCTATGGAGGATGGATCGCGGCGAAATACGACAACTATTACCTCTCCAAATTCCGCGAGTCGAACGTGGATCGCTCCGAAAGGACCGATGAGCTCCTCGAGATCATGTCTACCGTGAGGGACTACACCTTCGAACAGGCGTGCGTCAGGTGCGTCCCGTCCAAGGACAGGTCCAGCGTCTCCATGCTCCTGGACCAGATGGATGCCGACAGGGAGCCCGTGTCCCAGAGCATACTCGACGACCTCACCTATGCGGTCAACAGCATCCCCGACCTCAAGCACAACGAACAGCTCATCGACGATGAGAAGAAGGGCGTCCTCCTGGTGGACTGCAAGAACAGCGTGTACATCGACCGCCCCGTGATCGTATATACCGGGATGTGCAGCGAGTGGGCGGTGGACCTGGGGAACATCGACTACATCGATCCGAAGAAGATACCCGATATCGAGGAGCGCTACGCCCTCAGGTTCAAGGCGCTCATCCAGCAGGGGAGCGTCAGGTTCTACTTCGTCAACGCCACCAAGGAAGGAAAGGAGGCCGTTCCGTGCAGGTACTTCGACGAATGCATCCGTCTCGGAGTCGGCGAATACCGCGACGACCCGGAGGGTGCGAAGCCCATCGACTCCTTCGGACAGGTCTGCACCGGTGAACCCATTGAGGGCACATGGAAGATCGATAAGAAGGACCGCTCCTCGCACGAAGCGATAGCCTCCCTTGAGACGCAGTCCCTCCCCGACAGCCTTTCCAACTCCTCCTACATGAAGTTTCTGGAATGCCCGAGACAGTACATGTACTCGAAGCTGTCAGGCGGACCGGACAGCAGCACCACCTACACCGGCGAGAAGATACACGATTACGCCGAATTCCGCGTGTCGTATCCCGATCTGGCCAAGGAGAACGGGTACCAATACTATGCCGACATGATCTCCGATGAATGCGCATCGCTCAACTCCCCCGACCTGAACGACATCGAGCGCAGCAGGATAACCGCGGCGGTGCGTGCGGTGGACATGTTCATCGAAGGCCTGAACATCGAACCCGGAAGGATGGTGGAACGTTCCAGGAGCAAGAAGGACAGGAACATGTTCCTGGAGCACCACGGCCTGGAGATGGTGTCGGAGCACACCGAGAAGGCCTTCGCCTCCAGGGACCTTGCCATGAACGGGGTGATGGACCTCGTATGGAACGGGATCATCTACGATTACAAGACGGGCAAGACCAAGACGTCCAAACAGCTGGCCAAGGAATTCGACATCACCGACATCCTGTCGGGCGAACGCACCAAGGACCATAAGAGCTGCCAGGCGCTGTTCTACATGTGCCTCCTCGAGGAGGAGGGCGGTGAATACAAGGACAGGTTCGACCTGTTCTATGCACAGGCGATGTACGATCAGCTCCTGGCCGGCGGACAGCCCGATCCTGAGGGTTGCAGGAGGACCATCGTCATAGCCGAGAGCATGGAGGAGGCGCTGGGCGTCCACCTCCGGGATTTCTTCTCATCCGTGAAGGCATACCAGGACATCGTCCCCCTCGACCTGTACCGCATATGCTCGGACCTCTACGGAAACGACATGGGCACATGGCCGGTGAGGTACGAACAGGCCCGTCCCGTGGCGGAGAGGCTCGGCCTCAAAGGCGCGAGAGGGGACATAACCAAGGGCAACACGGAGACGGCAGCGGGCGCCGTCAAGAAGATGGTGAAGGCACTGTCCCAGCAGTACATCGAAGCGCCGAACAGCACCCTGATCGTGCTCCGTCAAAGCGTCGATGAGTTCAAGGACAGGGTGAGAGAGGACCTGAAGAAGCTGAGGGAGTACTACGTCTCGGACTTCCCCGCCCAACCCACCATATACTGCAAGGACTGCGATTTCAGGGATGCGTGCACCGCCGAACCGGAGTACGGGGGTGATGAGGATGAGTGATGCCAAGAAGAAACTCTTCGAGGGCCTCAACGAGAACCAGCTGGATCTGGCCAAGCAGATCGACGGCGTATTCGCCGTGGACGCCGGTCCCGGGACAGGGAAGACGAGCACCATCACCGAACGTTACGCCAACATGATCCTGAACAGGATCGATCCGGCGAAGATACTGATGGTCACATTCACCAGGAACTCCGCGGCGGACATGCGCCGCAAGATCACCGAACGTCTGGCCGATCTCGAGGACCAGATGAGGGACGATGAGGCGGGCAGGAAGATGCTGTCCGAGGCCCAGAAGAAGATAAGGGTATCCACGTTCGATGCGTACTGCCTCAAGATAGTCCAGGACTGCCCCGAGGTGGTCAACGAGTTCTTCGGATTCAGCGAGACGCTGTCCCGCAACGCGGCGCTGGTGGAGAACGAGACCATGAACAAGGAGTACTTCGCCTCGTTCTACGCTGAATTCTCAGAACAGTACGGACACCTCTACAAGAACGACAGGACCGACATCCCCGCGCTGGTGGCGGGCAGCGTTTCCGACCTCTACGAGCTGATAGACCGTCTGATGTCCTTCGGCGTCATCCCGATGGCCGACGACGAATGGTTCAGGGACGGGGAGAAGAGACTCACAGGCGACATCCCCGAGATGTACAGCAGACTGGAGACCCTGAGAGCCGGCGGACCCGACAAACTGGATGACGGCGTCTACTCGGGCGACATGCCGCCGGAGTTCCGCAGTACCCCCAAACAGAGGGGGGACGGCTACACACTCTCCGACGGGATCATGGCGACCATCGCCGAGGAGGACCGCAGGACCCTCATGTATTTCGTGAGGCACGTCTACTACGAGTACATCCGCAGGTCGGTCAGGGACAACAGGCTCACGTTCTCCCTGGTGAAGATATTCTCCTTCGTGATCCTGTACTCCAGCGAATACGCCAGGGACATCAACGCCGTCGACTACATGATGGTCGACGAATTCCAGGACACGGACGAGATCCAGCTCAAGATCTGTCTCATGCTGCTCACGGCCGCCAACCTCTGCGTGGTCGGCGACTGGAAGCAGGGTATCTACGGATTCAGGAACGCCTCCATAGAGAACCTCAAGCACTTCGCCTCCAGGACACAGGAGTTCGTCAACCTCCTGGGCAGGGAGCGCGTGAGGATGGCCTATGACGAGAAGGACTGCGACACCAAGAGGATGGTGTTCAACTACCGCAGCACCAGACAGATACTGGATCCGGCATTCAGGGCGATGTACGCCCCGGGCACGGATAAGGAACAGGTGAACGTGGAGGAGGGTTCGGTGACCAGGCTCACCACCGTCAACGACTCCGAGGGAGGGAGGTTCGCCGACATCTACCTCGGAAATACCGCCACGGAATTCCTCCAGTCCGAGGAGGGGAAGGAATACACGGATCTCGTCGACAAGGTCACGGAGTACATGTACAGCGGCAGGTACATGATCGTCAACGAGGACGGCACCGTCAGGAAGCCGGGATTCGGCGACTTCGCCGTGCTGTTCCGCAACCTCAAGGCATGCAACGAGTTCTACCGCGAGGCGAGGGAGAGGAAGATCCCGGTGTTCATGCAGGGGGACGTGGAGATCATGTCCTCAATACCCGGGAAGCTCGCCCTCGGCTGGCTCCGCCTGGTCAACGACTGGAACGACAGGAGGGGAGCCTCCGCCATACTGGCACATATGGGCTACTCCATGTCGCAGATCAAGACGATGTTCGACGAGGCATCCGACAGGAAGTGCAGCCTGAAGGAGGTCCTTCCGGCATCGATCGTGGAAGAGAGGGATAGCCTCTACAAGAAGAGACGCAGACCGAACGACCTGCTGACCAGCATATTCGCGTTCCACCGCATCGGCGACGATGACGACCTCGGCGACGTGGCGCAGGCGGTGATCAACGTGATCGCCTCGTCCTACGACGGTTCCCTGATAACCATCCCGGACATCATCCGCCTGATCGAGGAGGACATCTCCAGATGCACCAGGTATCCCGTTGACGCGGTCCTGGGACGCGGCGCGGTGACGGTGCAGACGATGCACAAGTCGAAGGGTCTGGAATATCCGATCGTGATAGTCGGAGGCGTCAACGAGGACATCATGCCCAGCACCAAGGGCGAGAAGAACAGGTTCGTGTTCGACGAGGTCTGGGGTCTCAGATGCAAGAAGGAGACCTTCGTATCCGAGGACGGCACCACCGGGATAATCGATTCCTGGAGGTACAGGGTGCTCAAGCAGTGCAAGGTCAAGGTCTACGACGAGGAGAGGAGACTGCTCTTCGTGGCCATGACCAGGGCCAAACAGTACATGCTGGTGGCGGCCGGACCGAAGCAGTCCAGGTTCTTCGACTACGTCAGGGACGGCGCCCCGCTCACTGAAGCAAAAGGATACCCCGTCGAGGAACGCGACCGCACCGACCGCACCACGCCGATACCCGAGATCCCCGATTATGACAGGAGGAGGCTGAACATCGCCGTCCACGACATCATGGTGTACAAGGAGGGCGACGGAGGAGGGAAAGGCAAGGAATACGGCACCAAGGTGCACCAGATCGCCGAACAGATGGCCCATCGCAAGGACCATGAGGATATCCCCGAAGCGGCAGACATCGCCAAGGTCCTCGAGGGCGTGAAGGATTCGGTCAGGATCGAGACCGAGTACGAGTGCGCACTCCCGGTAGAACAGGCGACGATCCGCGGCACAATCGACCTCATCGCCTTCTTCAAGGACAGGATAGAGATCCACGACTACAAGACCGACGAGGACAGGCGCAACATGGACTCCTACATAACGCAGCTGAGCGTATACGGCCATGCGGCACAGCAGTGCACGAATGTGCCAGTCAGGTGTTTCATCGACTTCGTCTCCATCCACGAACTGTCGGTGGAGGTCGAGCTCCTGAGCATGGAGGAGATCCAGAGGAAGGTCGACAAGTACCTGGAGGAATCCGTGAAGGTCGAATGACCTCTCGGACCTCCAATCTATTTTTTAAATAGGACATTTACATAACGTTCCTCCATGACATCGGTGACAGGACTCACCAGCGAAGAGGTCCGGCAGAGGATCGACAGAGGCGAGATAAACTCGAGCACACAGCAGGAGACCAAGACCTACGGCCAGATCCTTGCCAAGAACGCACTTACCGGATTCAACGTGATCCTGTTCATACTGGGAGTCGTGCTCGTCGTCCTGGGCGAAGCACTCAACGCACTCGCAGCGACCGGTGTCATCTTCATCAACACGTTCATCGCAACATTCCAGGAGTTCAGGGCCAAGAGGCGTCTGGACAAGATCTCCCTGCTCATGAGGCCGAAGGTCAGCGTCATGAGGGACGGGGAGATCCAGGTCATCGACCAGAACGAGATCGTCAAGGACGACATCGTCGTGCTCACCCCCGGAGAGCAGGCATTGGTCGACGGAGAGCTCGTGGAGCAGAACTACCTCGAGATGGACGAATCGCTCCTCACCGGAGAGTCGGACACCGTCAGGAAGAAGATCGGCGACAAGATCTTCTCCGGTTCCTTCTGCATCGCCGGAGAGGGTTACTTCAGGGTCGACGCGTTCGGAGAGGAGTCCTTCGCATCACAGCTGATGACCACCGCGAAGAAGAACATCGTAAAGAAGACGCCACTCCAGATAGAGACTCAGTCGATCACCTCCATCCTGATGATCCTCGCGTTGTTCATGTCCATCATCGCCACCATCGGATGCGTCATCCTCGGCCATGATCTCAAGGAGATCGTCAACACCATCGCCATCATCCTGGATATCGTCCCGATCGCCCTGTTCCTGCTCATCGTCATCACCTACATGATCGCGGCCATAAGGATGGCCGATACAGGTGTCCTGCTGCAGGAATCCAGCGCCGTCGAGTCGCTCAGCCACGTGGATACCGTCTGCATGGACAAGACCGGTACCATCACCACCAACAAGCTCACTTTCAAGGAGGCGTTCACCTTCGGGACCGAGGACTACGAGACCGCCATCAGGCAGTACGTCGGATCCATCGGAGGCAAGAACCGTACCATCGACGCGCTGGAGAACAAGTTCGGCGCGGAGAAGTGCGAAGCGATAAGCGAGATAAGGTTCACCTCGGCGCGCAAGTTCAGCGCCGCACAGGTCCGCACGGCCGATGGTGACAGGAGATTCTTCCTGGGCGCACCGTCCGTACTCGGGGTGCACACCTCCGCATCATCGGAGATCTTCACACAGAACAAGCTCTTCTCCGACAGGGGGCTCAGGACCGTCCTGTTCGCGGAGACGAAGGCGGAGGTGGACCTCAGGGAGGTCGAGGAACTCCCCGACATGATCCCGCTGGCCCTGTTCGCCATCGAGGACGAGGTACGTTCCGACTGCAGGGAGACCATCGACGTCTTCCTCAGGAACAACATGGACATCAAGGTCATCTCGGGCGACGACCCCGCCACCGTCGATGCGCTGTTCACCATCGCCAAGATCCCCGGGGAGAGGAAGATCATATCCGGGGACGAACTGGCCAAGATGTCGACCGAGGAATTCGACAAGGCCGCGGCGGAGACCAACATCTTCGGAAGGATGAAGCCCGACCAGAAGGAGAAGGTCATCGACTCCCTCCGCAAGCAGGGAAGGTACGTCGCCATGGTCGGGGACGGTGTCAACGACGTCAAGTCCCTCAAGAAGGCGAACGTCGGTGTCGCCCTCGAGTCCGGTTCCGGTGCCGCAAGGGGTGTCGCGGACATGGTGCTCGTGGAGGACAACTTCGCCGCGCTGCCCAAATCCCTGGTCGAAGGGAAGAGGACCGTCTCCGGAATGAGGGACATCCTCAAGATCTACATCTCTAGGAACTTCGCCCTCGCCGTCATCATCGGGTTCGCGCTCATCGTCACGCAGAGCGCCCCGTTCGAACCTACCCAGAACTTCTACTACAGCCTGTTCGCGACCACCATATCGGCGTTCTTCATGGCCATCTGGGCACAGGCGTCCGACAACAAGGACCTGGTGCTGCCCGGTGTGCTCAGATATACCATACCCACGGCCATACTCACATCGATCTGCGCCGTCACGATCTACAGCATGGTCTACTACCTCGATCCGGAACTCATCGGATTCCACTACGACAGGTGGGAACCCACGAGCGGCGATTGGGGAGATGTGCAGCAGAGGCTTGCCAGCGCTGCTATGATCATGTTCCTCGGACTCACCGGAGCGCTGCAGCTCCTGGTCGTGCAGCCGTACGCCAAGTGGCTCGGCGTCGACACGCCCCGCAGGGCCTGCAAGGACAAAAGGCCGGTCATCCTGACGGTACTGCTGGTCATCACCGCCGTCGCGTTCTACAACATCACCTACCTGACGGACCTGATGCAGATCCCGCACCTCACCTACGAGACCCAGGCGGTCATCATCATCGCGTCCTTCCTCTGGCTGATCGTGCACCACTACTTCGTCACGCTCAGACCGCTCAACGTGATCAACGACTTCGTCGAGAAGCACTACAAGGCCACGTTCGAGAAGAGGCGCCAGAAGGAGAACGCACGCGCACTCTCCGGAGAAGAAGAGAAATGGCGCATGTGACCGTCTCCGGCAGGATATACGAAGGCAACGGAAGGATTGACGAGCTCATGCTGTCGTGGGGATTCTATCCCGACTCGTTCCTTTACATAATGGAGGGCGTGCCGGTACCCTCGGACACCATGGTCTCCGATGACGAGAAGGTCGATGCTGTACGCGTCGCCTCAGGCGGATGACCTCTTCTTCTCGTAGATCTCCGACGCCTCCGGGAAGAGATCCTGTATGCGCGGATCGGCGGGATCGGTGATGCCCTGCTCCTTGATGCGGGCCATGACGTGCTTGCAGACGTCGGTGTCGTGGATCATCAGGCAGTCCTTGCAGTCCCAGACGTAATCGTTGCGCTTGGGCCTGTAGAGGTCGAACCCGTACCTCTCGTCCTTGCACGGATAGAACGGACAATAGCAGAAGGTGCAGTCCTGTCCCGGATAGTGGCACGGATGGTACTCGCATTCGAGGTTGGATCCGATCCAGCCCCTCTCGATCTCCTCTCTGACCTTCTTCTTGATGCAGTCCATGCGGATGTAATCTCGGTACACAGTAATAAACTAGCCGTCAGGCCTCCGGGAACGCGGATTGTCCGGGCGGTCAGGCCAGATCCGCCATTATCTCGGGGAAGACCTGCTTCGCTTCCTTTATCGGCTGGACGGGAAACACGTGCGACATGCCCTTCCATTCATGATAATGCAGCTCGTGGCCTTCCTCCAGCGCCCTGTCCCTTAGACGCTCGGAATCTATCAGGAGCAGTTCCCTCGTGCCGACGTATACAGAGATCCTCGGAAGACCTTCCAGCGGACCGTAGATCGGACTGATGATGGGGTCATGGACGTCCTTGTCCCCCGCCCAAAGCTTCCCGCAGACCTCCACCTCCCTGATCGAGAGCATCGGTTCGTTCCTGTCGTACTCCTTCATCTTCGGATGGTCGCCCGCCATATCGAGACAGGGCGACAGCAGGACGATGGATCCACACATGTCCTTCCTTCCTATCAGGGTCTGCGGGAACGACAGTGCCAGATTGCCGCCCATCGAATCCCCCATGATGGTGATCTTCGACGGATCGTGCCTCTCGAGCATCAGGTCGTACACGAAATCCAACATCGGGAAGGTGTCCTTGTATGTGTACACGGGAGCGAGAGGATATATCGGGAGATAGACGGTCACGTCCTCGCTCTCGATCATCTTCTTGACGAACCTGTAATGGTACTTCACCATCTGGTGTATGCCCGCGCCGCCGTGGATGTACATCACCGCCCTCTCCTTCCCTCCGTTGAGGATGTAGCAGTCATGCTGTCCGAATGCCACCTTCTCCACCGACGTCCCGAAATTCCATCCCTCGGGCATGACGTACGGCTTGCTGTTGGCGATGCGCATCTCCTCCAGATGCTGATCGAACTTGACCGGGTCGAGGGACATCTTCCTCTTGCCGTTGTGGGCGATTATGAAATTGACGAAGAAGGACGAGAGGCTCATACGTACGTTATGGACGACCGGATATACAATCCTGCGCGGACGGCATCTAGAATCGCGGATGCCACTCTGGATTACGTTGGTTTTTTCAATCTGTAAAGGGATTCGGAGGCATGGACACCGGAGACGTCAGATTCCCACCCATCAACCAGGATTGGCTGAAGCGCGCCAAGCGCCGCTATAACGCCACGTTCCTCGGCGGGGAGTTCGACAGGATACCGGTGGACCCGATGATGCTGTCCCACTCCACCGTGTGCTGCGGGTACACCATCGCCGACTTCTACGCCGACCCGATACTGGCGGTCAACTGCCTGGCGTATGCGCAGGAGATCTATGACCTGCTGCCTGTCACGAAATACTACTTCGCACATCCGTGGCTCCCCGAGCTCGGGGTGGAGCTGAAGCCCATGGCCCTTACGGCGCCCGTGCCCAACAACACCGTCGTCACCGATCCGGAGGATGCGGACAAGATAGAGATACCGGACACCGACGAGATCATGAAGGGCTACTCGTACACGAGATTGACGAAGGCGATGGACTACACCAAGGCCCACCTGCCCGACATGTTCGTACCTCTGGCATATTGCCCCGAACCTGTAGGTTCCGGTGCCGAGCTCTGCGGATTGGAGCAGTTCTTCATGTGGACGGAGACCGAACCGGACCTCGCCAAGAAACTCGTGGACATCTACATCGACACCGCCATAACGGGAGCGTCATGCATCGCGAAGCGCTACGGCATGGCGCTGATCAACACCGGTGCCGTGCTGGAGAACAGCGACACCATGTCCAGGGAGAAGATAAACGAGATCTCCCCGCCCGCGCTGAACAAGCTGGTCAAGGGCTGCCTGATGAAGGGGGCGGGACCGCAGATATTCTACCACTTCTGCGGCAACCACAAGGACGACTACGACCTGTTCCCCGGGAAGATAGTGTTCACGCCGTTCACCATCATGCAGATCGGTTACTGGGAGAGGGAATCCTTCCCCGCGAGGATCATGAAGGAGACCTTCGGGAACATCTGCGCGATAATGCCTTCCGTCGACACCAAGCTGTTCGTCCTGCCTGATCAGCAGACCATCTACGACGTCGCAAGACAGCAGATACTGGACGGCATTGACACCAAATACGGCCTCATTTTGGGCACCACATGCGAGGTACCGCCATATTCATATCCTGCGAACATCCATTCCTTGGTGAAGGCTGCAGAGGATTTCGGTTCTCAGAAGCCCAAGGGTGAGACTCAATGACATACTACTTCGACGAGGAAGGGGCATACACCGACAGGACGGGGGCCGACGGGAAGTTCTTCGACACCTTCGGCAACAATCAGGGATACGTCGACAAGGAAGGAAGGTACTACGACGGCAACCGCACCTTCAAGGGCACCAGGAAGGAGGACGGGATGTTCTACGACCCGTCCGGAAGATGCCTCGGATACACCGACGGCAAGCACTGGTGCTTCGATCCTATGGGTGTCTTCATCGAGTCGAAGCGCAAGACCGAGGATTCCGAGAAGGAGTCCGGATCAGGCGAGAAGAAGGGCCTCAAGGGCACCCTCAAAGAAATCTTCAACTGATCCCACGAAGTATCTCATGCACAGGCCGATGATGCATCCGGCCATAAGACCCAGACTCACGCCTTTGAGTATCATCTCACCCTTCGTGCGGGGCCTTTTTCCAACCCATGCGATCAGCAGGAACAGTATCGCATAGATCCCGATGAACCAAGAGATGAAGGTCATCGCGGCGGCGGAAACTGCGAAAGGTATCAGCAGGTACCTCCAGGGCGGCAGTTCCTGGACGACGGCGGGACCGTAGTAAGCACCGCACTCCGGGCATGTGTACGTTCCCTCCTCCATGATGCATCCGCAGCGTTCGCAGAACATGGTTGCGGATATCGGAGGCAGGATAAAATGGCCTCGCCCGGGACACCGTCCGCGGGAACATCCGACGGTACGGATGCCGGCCGTGTGCCATACCGACGGAACGACCAAAAAGTCCCTTATAATAGAAAACTATAGCCGTCACGATGAGTGCACCCATCAGATTCATCCACTGTGCCGACCTGCATCTGGGAAGCAGGTTTGTCGGCATATCCACCGAGGACAAGGAACTCGGTAAGCGCATGCGTTCCGCTACGTTCAACGCGCTGGATGAGATCGTGAACAAGGCGATGCACGAGGCCGTCGACTTCATCGTCTTCTCGGGCGACATATTCGACGACGGCAACGAGACGCCGTACACCAGACAGAGGTTCGCCGATGCGCTGGCGAGGGCAGGTATCCCCTGCTACATCGTGTACGGCAACCACGATTACAAGCGCAGATGGGAGGAATCTATACCGCTGCCTCCGAACGCATACGTATTCGGATCCGACGTGGAGAAGATGTTCTACCCTCCCAAGTCCATCAACCCCCAGGTGGAGCTGGTGGGTATCAGCTACCACAAGAAATCGGTGTACGACGACCTCACCAGGGACATCAGGGGTTCGCCGGACATCTTCAGCATAGGCGTGCTCCACTGCGACGTGGACGGCGACGACAGGAGTCCCTACTCCCCGTGCAGCTCGTCCCTGATGAGCGGGCACAACATCGACTACTGGGCGCTGGGACACAAGCACAACGCTCAGATCATATCCAAGGACCCGTACATCGTCTACCCTGGAAACACCCAGGGAAGGAACTCCCGCGAGACCGGCGAGAAGGGCGCGTTCATCGTCACCGTATCCGGACGCAAGGTCATCAGGACGGAGTTCTTCGAGACCAGCCAAATCATCTGGAAGGACGTCAACGTGCAGATCGGGACCGGCACCACGGTGCAGCAGCTCATCGACGACATCAAGGGCAAGTGCAAACCCGGGTCGTTCATCAACGTCAGCATCACCGGGACCGGGAAGCTGGACTCCTTCCTGCGCACCAACGCGGAACCGAGGAGGGACGGGCAGATAACGTCCGATGAATCGTTCATCGCCATGGTGGAGGCGCAGACCGAATGCAAGTGCGCATCCCTCGACATACGCACCTCGCCCGACATCGACTTCAGGCTCAGGTCCGAGACCGGGGACTTCATCTCCGCCGTGATAGACTACGGGATGAGCCTTCAGAGCGCCTCCCGCGAGGACCTCGTGGAGATAATCTGCGAGACGCCCGCGATCAACAAGTCGCTCCGCCAGTACTACGACGCGATGAGCTCCGACGAGCTCAGGCAGACCGTCGACGACGCCATCAAGCTGATAATCGCCAAGATGAGGGAGGTCAAATGAAGATCAAACGCGTCAACATCGACTCCTTCGGAGGCATCAACGGTTACTTCGCGGACTTCTCCGACGGCAACATGATCCTCGTCTACGGCGACAACGAGGCAGGGAAGAGCACGGTGAGCGAGTTCATACGCGGGACCATCTTCAACGGCAAGAACGCGAAATATCCCGTGCAGAAGAAGACAGACCACGGTTACGTGGAGGTCGAGATGGAGAACGGCGAGACCAAACTCCTCAGAAGGGAGGGACGCAGGGTGTTCGAGGAGAACAGCAAGACGCTGCCCTCGGAGGACCTGAAGATCGACGCGGAGACCTACCGTTCGCTGTTCTCGTTCGACATCGAACAGATCGCGGACGACAGGATGATCTCCAACGGCGACTTCAGGAGGAAGTTCCTGACCGTTCCGGGAGGGGAGCACGTCCCCGAGGTCTCCGAATCCATCAGGAACTCCATGTCCATCCTCGCTTCCAGGGAGAAGCTCACCGACACCAGGGAGCTCGGGAGGCTGAGGAAGAGGTTCAGGGAGGCCGAGGACAAGATCGCCTCCTGCAACGAACGCACCGAAGGATACAACGAACTGGTCACCAAGAGGGACAAGCTGTCCAGGGACCTGGAGGATGCCAGGATGCTGCAGAACAGGGACGCCTTCCAGAAGAACAGGGAGTTCATGTTCAAATCCCTCAAGGAGAACACCGACAAGCTGGAGGCCCTCAGGAAGAGGAGGGACGAGATCTCCTACGCCGGGAGGATGACCGACGAGGACATCAGGAAGTACGACGAGCTTAAAGCAAGGCTGTACACCCTCGAGGGGCTCATAGACTCCGGAGCACTCGACGAGAATGGCGACGAGATGACCGCACAGGAGGTGCGCACGGTCA
>JAEEGK010012863.1_pt1 | contig 18951 bp, 9 predicted proteins | sample 8958771 | NCBI WGS metagenome assembly JAEEGK01 (sample SAMN16246547, study PRJNA631951) | gut metagenome | biome: gut microbiome; feature: rumen; material: SC-attached | host: Bos | place: Iran: Karaj | collected 2018-10
TATTCAATTCTTTTGATAATGTAATATATACTACATATGAAACACCAAAAGAGCAAAATTCAGATGAAATGGAAATAAGATATAAATTTGAAATTAATGATAAAATATATTATAGAAATTATTATTACAAAGAAAAATTAAATAATGTAAGAAAAGATTTAAATAATTTAATTAATAATGATTACAGGTTTTTTAATGAAAAAGGTCAAAAAATAAATTTAATTGATGAAAATAATATAAATATTAGTGATTTAATTGAGTCAAAAATTGCTCCAATAAAAATAAATAAATTTAAAAGTGAACCAATACCAAAAAGTATTAAATTACCAAAAAAAAAAGGATATTTACAATTATATTTATATCCAAAAATAGAATTTTCAGTCGAGGATGATGCAGCTTCTATATCAATGATGCTAGTAGGACAAACAGGAAGTGGAAAAACAACACTTTTAAATGGATTAGTTAATTACATAATGGGAATAGAATATCATGATGATTTTAGATATGTTATAATTGATGAAAATACTGGAAAAAATCAAGCTCAAAGTCAAACTTCAGATGTTAATATTTATTGTATTCAAAAAACAGATTATTTTCCCCCTATTAAAATAATTGAAACTCCTTGGTTTTGATGACACAAGAGAAATAAGTTTTGCTAAAAATATTTTAGATAAAATTGAAGATACATTAAGAAAAAAAATTGATAACTTAAATGCAATTTGTTTTGTAGTTCAATCAAGTAATACAAGATTAACTGTATTTCAAAAATATATATTTAATAGTATTATGAATTTATTTGGAGATGATATTGCTGAAAATTTTATTGCTATGATAACATTTTGTGATGGAGGGAAAATTGCTATTTATGATGATTTATTAGAAAAAGGTTCAGGTTTTGATTTAGTTAAAGATAAAATTAAAGGCGATTGGTGTTTTAAATTTAATAATTCTGCAATTTTTAGTGAAAATGGCAATGATTATTCAGATAAATTTAATGAAAATTTTTGGAATTTAGGAATGTTGAGTTTTGCAAAATTTATGAATAAATTAATTTCTCTTCCACAAAAAAGTTTAAGTCAATCTAGAGAAGTTTTAAATCAAAGAAAACAAGTTAATTTAAAAATTGAAAGTTTAAAAGATGAATTAGATAAAGGTGTTATAAAAATGAATTCAATTAAAGAGATACTTAAAGATATTAAAATAATAAAGAAAAAAATTAATGAATCAAAAAATTATGAGAAAATGGTTGAAGTTCCTAAAATTGAAAAGAAACAATTACCTAAAGGAAAATATTCTATAACTTGTTTAATATGTAATAGAACTTGTGTTAAAATTTGTTCAATCTCTTCGCAAGAAGATATAAAAAATTGTGATGTAATGAAAAATGGATATTGTACTGTATGTGAAAGACGATGCAATTATAATTCTCATGCAGCTACTGAATATTATTATGAGTATTCAGTAATAAAAGAAAAAGTTACTTTAGAAAATTTAAAAAACTTATATTGTGAAAATATAAGTAATTTATCAAAATATGAACAAATAAAAAATGGTTTAGAAAATGAAGTTAAAAAGCAATTTAATAATTGTTTAAAACTTCAAGAAGATGTAAAAAATCATGTTGATAAATTGAAAAAAATAGCACTTAATAAATTATCTTTTGAATCATTTGAAAATTATATCAACGAAATTATTATTACAGAAAAACAAGAACGTAAACCAGGATGGGAATCAAGAGTTACTGGATATGAAGAATTAAAAAAAAAACACCAAATGATAATTGATGCTTATAATGGAAATCAAATTATTAATCAAAATTTTGAAGATTTTAAAAAGAAATATATACAGGATGAATATTGAATATACCTGATTTTATATAAGAAGTTGAGAAAAAGTTTGCTATTTTTTAAATTTAATGATTTAAATAAAATAATTTAATTAATATATCCAAAAACAATGATTTTTTTAATTATTCTTTATAAACAAAATTATACAATATTTTATGTATTATTAAATAATAAACCATCAGTATCAATAAAATAAGTTATAATAAATTTTAAAATTAATTTTAATATATGAATTCTTTATGAAAATATTAGATGTAAATAAAAGTAACAGGTATTTATTCTTATTGTTCTAGTAATAGTTATTTATATAAATTACTAAAAATTATTGAAAGGCCTGAACCTACTTTACAAAGAGAATTTTTCTAAATGCATTTTTTAATTTTATGAATAAAAGACTTAAAATAGAACAGAATGAAAGAGGTAAAGTTATTAAATTAATTAAACATCCTTTTATTACTAATCATTTATATGATAAAAATAATTTTCCTGATTTTTTAGCAGATTTATTTGAATATATGTCTTTTGCTCAGTAAAAAAAATATTATTTATTAAATAAAATATATATAATTATCATAATACATTTTTTTTATTATATAAATAATGGAAATTAAATATTAAATTTCAATATTAAGATGAATTTTATCAATTAAATATTACAGATGCGAGAATTGGTGCATTTGAAAAAATAAGAAATAGACTTGCTGCTTTATTAAAAATTAATTTAGAAGTTGGAAATAAAATTACTAGAAAAGAATATGTTAAAGAAAGTGAGATTCAAATTGTTACAAAAAGTAATTTTAATCCATTTACTGGAATTAAATCTAATATGCCTGGTAAAGCTTCTAAATTATTAATGAGTTCTTCGGCAATGAGACATTCTACTGTTAGAAAATCATCTTCAAAATTTGGAGAGTAAATAATATTTTTTTTTATTTTTTTTAGTGGTGGTGAAAAATGGAAAGATGTTACTTTTAAAATAAGATTAACTGAAGAAGAATATAAGTTACTTATGAAAGAAAAATCTAAAGATGTTTTGAAAATTTAATATTATTTTATATATATTTTTTTTAGATAATAATATCAAAAAAAATAAATATAATCATAAAATAAGAATATATATAAAATATTATAAATATAAAAATTATGGAAACTATAATTTATTTAATTATATCATAAAATAGTAATTTATTTTCATAAATGATAATATTATCTTTTAATTTATGTTTAATATAAATTAAATCTATGAAAATAATTATTTCAATTATTAATAGATATATATTTTTATAAATGAAGAATTTAAAAAAGAGTGAAAAAAATTGTAATTAAAAAAATTTCTATTTAATTGAATTTATGGATTTTTATATAAATGAAATATAAATTATATTTTATAGAAAATTTTTTAAATAATATATTATAATTGCATTTAATGAATTATTAATAATATTACATAATGTAATTCTTAAACTATTTATTAGTAAATAATTTTATATAAAAAATGAATTCCCAATTTTTTGATATTTATTTAGATGGTATTTTCATTTCAACTAATATTAGACTTGAATTAAATAATTCATTATCAGATTTAAGAGCATCCTTAGAAGATAAAATGCCTAATGATTCTTTCTTTGTCAATAATAATCAGAAAATTAATAGAAACGATGAAAAAAATAAAACTATTGAATCAATATTAAAAAATAATATTATAAATATTAGAACTAGTAAAAATTCCTTAAATGGCTCTTATAAAAATTTATATACCATATTTATCAATAATGAGGAGATAAAAATGGAACTAGACCCCAATTTTTCCTTAGATTATTTAAGATTGATATTGAATGAAAAAATATCAGATAATATAAGATTTAAATTAAATGATAATATTATCCCTAAATTAAAAGAAGGAGAAACTCTTTTAAATTCTTTTGATAATGTAATAAATACTGTATATGAAATACCAAAAGAACAAAATTCAGAAGAAACTAAAACAAGATATAAATTTGAAATTGATGATAAAATATCTTATAGAAATTATTATTACGACGAAAAATTAAATAATGTTAGAAAAGATTTAAAAAATGAAATTGATATGAAATACAGATTTTTTGATGAAAATGGTAAAAAAATAAATTTAGAAGATGAAAATAATATAAATATTAGTGATTTAGTTGAGTCAATAATAACTCCAATAAAAATAATAAAAGTTAAAAGTGAACCAATTCCAAAAAGTATTAAATTACCAAAAAAAGAAGGATTTTCACAATTATATTTATATCCAAAAATACAATTTACTCAAGAAGATGATGCAGCTTCTATATCAATGATGGTAGTAGGACAAACAGGAAGTGGAAAAACAACACTTTTAAATAGTTTAGTTAATTATATAATGGGAATAAAATATGATGATGATTTTAGATATGTTATAATAGATGAAAATACCGGAAAAAATCAAGCTCAAAGTCAAACATCAGATGTTAATATTTATTGTATTCAAAAAACAAAAAATTTTCCTCCTATTAAAATTATTGATACTCCTGGTTTTGGTGATACAAGAGGAATAGATTTTGATAAATCAATTACAGACAAAATTGAAGATACATTTAGAAAAAAAATTGATAGCTTAAATGCAATTTGTTTTGTAGTTCAATCAAGTAATGCAAGATTAACTGCTTCTCAAAAATATATTTTTAGTAGTATTATGAATTTATTTGGAGATGATATTGCTGAAAATTTTATTGCTATGATAACTTTTTGTGATGGAGGTAAAGTAGTTATTTATGATGCTTTATTAGAAAAAGGTTCAGGTTTTGATTTAGTTAAAGATAAAATTAAAGGTGATTGGTGTTATAAATTTAATAATTCTGCAATTTTAAGTGAAAAAGACAATGATTCAGATAATTTTAATGAAAAATTTTGGGATTTAGGAATGAATAGTTTTTCAAAATTTATGAATAAATTATGTTCTCTTCCTCAAAAAAGTTTAACTCAATCTAGAGAAGTTTTAAATCAAAGAAAACAAATTACTACAAAAATTGAAAGTTTAAAAACTGAATTAGATAAAGGACTTGTAAAAATGAATTCAATTAAAGAGATTTTAAAAGATATTAAAACAGCAAAAAAACAAATTAATGATTCAAAAAATTATCATAAAATAATTGATGTTCCTAAAGTTGAAAAGCGACAATTACCTGTAGGAAATTATACTACAACTTGTTTGAAATGTAATAGAACATGTCATAAAATTTGTTATATCCCTGAAAATGAAAATAAAAAATATTGTTCTGCAATGGAAAATGAATATTGTACTGTTTGTGAAGGAAAATGCTATTATGATGTCCATGCAAATACTGAATATTATTATGAATATTCAGTGGAACAAGAAACAGTTACTTTAGAAAAATTAAAAAACTTGTATTGTGAAAGTACAAGTAATTTATCAAATTATGAACAAATAAAAAATGGTTTAGAAAATGAAATAAAAATTCAATTTAATAATTGTTTAAAACTTCAAGAAGAAGTAAAAAATCATGTTGATGAATTGAAAAAAATTGCACTTAATAAATCATCTTTTGAATCATCTGAAGATTATATAAATGAAATTATAATTACAGAAAAACAAGAACGTAGACCAGGATGGGAAGCAAGAGTTACTGGATTAGAAGAATTAAAAAAAAAACATCAACTGATAAGAGATGCTTATAATGGAAATCAAGTTATTAATCAAAATTTTGAAGATTTTAAAAGGAAATATCTAGAGGATGAATATGGTAATATTCCTGATATTAAAAAAGAAGATGAGAAAAAGTGTTTTATTTTTTAATTTTTTTTAATTAAATAAATAATTTAATTCAAAAACAAAAATTTTTTTATTTATTCTTTATAAATAAAAATTATACAATATTTTATGTATTAATAAATAATAAAAAAGAGCATCATTATCAATATAATAAGTTATAATTAAATGTTATAATTAATTTAATATATAAATTATTTATGAAAATATTAGATGTAAATAAAATTATCACTGGTATTTATCCTTATGGTTCTAGTAATGATTTATTTATCAAATTATTAAAAAAATTATTGAAAGAGACCTGAACTTACTTTACAAAGAAAATTATTTTCTAATGAATTTTGTTATTTTATGAATAAATTACTTAAAAAAGAACCTAATTAAAGAAATATTATTATTGAATTAATTAACATTATTTTATTACAAATCATTTAAATGATAAAAGTAATTATGTTGATTTTTTATCAGATTTATTTGATGATATGTCTATTGATCAGTGAAAAAAAATATTATTAATTAAATAAAATATATATAATTATCATAATTCATTTTTTATATTATATAAATAATGGAAATTACATATTAAATTTCTATATTAAAAAATATATATAATCAAATTTATTTCTCTGATTTAATTTCCTTCTTTTTTGCATATCTAATCCATTTTCTTCTTCTTACATATTTTCCTGTTTCATTTGAATCAAATGGTCCTGAGAAATTTTTAGCATATTCCCATCCATTTTTACAACTTTTATTACTTAATTCAACATTCCATTTTTTTGTCCAATTATAGTTTTCAGGTAAAATAACTTGATTTAATTCACATAATTCATTTAATCTATCTACTCTACACCATAAAGGACCATCTTTTTTATATAATTTTTTTGTCCAACTTACACCAACCCACCATCTTTCTTTTTCATATATTTCATATTTTAAAACTTCACTTGAATTATTATTTCCATCATCATCATTTGAATTTAATAATATTTGAATTGGAGTATTATTTAAATCTTTTAATGCTTCTTGTAAATTACCTCTTCTTAAATTATTTTCATATATTTTTAATGCAATATCCATAAAAGGAATAGAAAATATAAAAGAATTTTTTAATTTATCATTCATTTTTATATTTGAAACATTTTCAAGTAATTTAAAATCAAAAAACATTTTTTTAACTAATTTGAATACAACTAAACTACAAGCTCTAAATGGAGGATATTGAAAAAGGAAAATAAACCATAAAACTAATACTACTAAAAATCTTATATCTATATTTAATAAAATATTAGATTTTATTATAAAATATAATGGAATATTCCATATAACTATTTTTATAATATTATAATAAATATCTTTTATTAGTTCTTTTGATGAAGATTGAGAAATTTCAATTAATGATTCATAACTTTCAATTAGACCATTAGTTAATTCAATTATCCACATTATTAAATGTAAATTTTTTATTTTATTCGATGGAGTATTTTTATATGTAAATTCTTGTACAAATTGTTCTCTATATGATAAATGGAAAAGTATTAAAAATAAAGGTACTAGAAATAATGTAAAAAAACTAAAATATAATATTGATATTGATATTATTGAAAGAATTGTTATTGTTTTATATGGATCTTTCCAAAAAACAATATCATTAATTTCATTCAATAATCCTCTAACATAATCAATATTTTTTACAAAAGTATTAAAATTTTCAGCATTTTCACCAGTAGCTAAATTAAGTAAAGAAACTTTTTTATCATTTGAAAAAGTTGGTAAATCATTTTTATTTTCAATCTTCTTTTTTTCTTCTTCTTTTAAATATTTATCATAAAAATCAATTGTATTATTTTCAGGTACTTCAATTACTTTAGGTAAATTTAATATAGTATTATAATAATTAAAACTTAATTCTGCTACTGTTTCTTTATGTGAATCTTTTAAATCTATTTTATTATTTATTACTCCTATTATATTTGATGATTCTATTGATAAATCACCTTCTAAAATCATTTGCTTTTCTCCATAAAATTTTATATCTATTTTTGTTAATTGTTCAGGAAATTCTATTTTCATATTTATAGATAATAATTTCTTATCTGATATTTTAAAAGGATTTGTTTTAAAATTAATTTTTTCGTTAATTACTCCCAATATATGATATTGGGAATTTTTAGGAAATTTATCATCAAAAGAAACTAATTTTTTAAAATCAGTTAAAATTATATAATTTTGCTCTTTTGACATTTATTTATTACATAATATAAAAAATATAATTTAAAAATATATTATTTTACTAAAAAAAAAATAAAATACAAACCTATATTTTTTTAATTAATATTAAATATATTTTTTTTTAGTTTATAATTTAAGAATATAAATCTAAATCATCATCTTTTTGAGCTTTAGAAGAAGATTGTTGTTGAGAAGAAGATGATTGTCCATCAGGCCATTGAATTTTATTACCTCCAGATCCACCTTTCTTATCAAAACTGAAATTAGGATCATATTTAGCTTTAAAATCTTCATATCTTTGTAAATCAACATCATGAACTGATTTTACACAATGTGCTAAACCATATTCAAAATGTCTTCTCATTAACATAGGAACAGGATCATCACTCATAACAACATCTTGTCCAGGTCTTTCTTTTTGAAGAGCTTTTTTTTCTTCTTCAAATTGAATAGCTTCTTTAATAGCACATTTACAAACTTGATTACATAATTCTTTCATATCAGCACCAGAGAAACCTTCAGTTAATTTAGCAATAAAATCAAGAGGTATATTAGGATCAACTGGAGTTTTTCTTAAAATTGCTTTAATAATAGCAAGTCTACTTTTTAAATCTGGTAAAGGAATATAAATTAATTGATCAAGTCTTCCTGGTCTTAATAAAGCTTCATCTAATATATCTGGTCTATTTGTTGCTCCTACTATAAAAACATTTTTTTTAACTCCGATACCATCCATTTCTGTTAAAAGTTGATTTATTACTCTATCAGCTGCTTCACCACCACTACCAACACCACTTCCTCTTGAAATACCAATTGAATCTAATTCATCAAAGAATAATACACATGGTGCACTTTGACGTGCTTTATCAAATACTTCTCTTACATTTGCTTCAGATTCACCAAACCACATTGTTAAAAGTTCTGGTCCTTTTACTGAAATAAAATTTGATGAACATTCTGTTGCTATTGCTTTTGCCATTAATGTCTTACCACATCCAGGTGGACCATAGAATAATACACCATGTGATGGATTTAATCCAAATTTAATATATTTATCTGGATGATCAAGTGGATATAAAATCATTTCTTGAAGTGATTTTTTTACATCTTCTAATCCTCCAATATCTTCCCATTGAACATTTGGAACTTCTACAACAGTTTCTCTTAAACTTGATGGATTTGTTTGTCCTAATGCATGAACAAAATGATCATTTGTTACAGCCATTGAATCAAGAATAGCAGCATCAATTGTTTCATCTTCAATATCAATTATATCCATTTTTTCTCTTATACATTGTAAACCTGCTTCAGTACAAAGTTGTGCAAGATCAGCACCAACATAACCATGAGTATCATGTGCAATTTTAGTTAAATCACAATCTTCTGATAATTTCATATTTTTAGTATGAATACGTAAAATTTCTAAACGACCAGTTTCATCAGGTACTCCAATATCAAGTTCACGATCAAAACGACCAAAACGTCTCAAAGCAGTATCAAGAGCATTTGGTCTATTTGTAGCACCAATAACAATAACTTGTCCTCTTGCTTTTAAACCATCCATTAATGTAAGTAATTGTGATACAATTCTTCTTTCAACTTCACCTTGAACTTTATCTCTTTTTGGAGCAATTGAATCAATTTCATCAATGAATATAATAGCAGGTGAATTTTTTTCTGCTTCTTCAAAAGCTTTTCTTAAATTACCTTCTGCTTCTCCAGCCATTTTTGACATTATTTCAGGACCATTAATTAAAAAGAAGAAAGCTCCAGTTTCATTAGCAATAGCTCTAGCTAATAAAGTTTTACCACTACCAGGAGGACCATAAAGTAAAACTCCTCTAGGTGGTTTAATACCTAAATTTTTAAATAATTGAGGATGTCTAAGAGGTAATTCAATCATTTCTCTAATAGCAGCTAATTGTTTCCTACAACCACCAATATCATCATAACCAACACCATCTGCTCTTTCTTCATCTTCTCTTTTAATAGGTTCACCTTCATCAAAAATAACAGTTTGAGGACCAACAATACAACATTTATCAGGATCAGTTTCAACTACTTTAAATTCAACACTTTTAAATCCTCCTCTACAAACAAAAGAATCTCCTTTATGAACAGGTCTATAAGCATCTTTAAAATAAGGTATTAAATATGTTTGAGTGAGATTACCAGAAATTCCTTCAATTGAATCTTCAAATGGTAAAATATGTACTCTATTTCCAACTGGAACAGTAGGATATTTATGTACTGATACAACATCTCCTAAACGAACACGGAGATTATTTCTTACAACTTTATTTAATCTTATTTTATCATCAGTAAGTTTACCTGTATCATCTGGAAGAGCAACACATATTGTTTCTTTACGTTTTTTACCTTTTAAAAGAACTGTTTCTGCTTTATATATTTTGAGTTCGTCCATTTTCTTTTGGGTTAATTGAATTACTGAATTGTCTTCTGATGTTCCTATTCCTTCTTCTGCTAAAAGACGGTATGGTGCTTTTTTTTGGTCAAGTATTGCTGTACTGAAATCCTTTTTTTCCTCTTTTTTTGGAGGATCTTTTGGAGTATTTGAAATTTCATTTGATTTCATTTTTATTATATGAAAATAGATTATTTTTTTGTTATATATATCTCTTTTTTAAATTTAATTTTTTTTTTTGTTTTGATTTCTTTTTAAAAAAATTGTTAATTATTAAATATTTTTTGAATTTTTTTTATTCTATAATAAATATACTAACAATAAAAAGTTTTAAAATTTTTATTTTATTATCTTTTTTTTATATATTTATTATTTTTAAAAAATAAATTTTAATATTATATATTTTCCCATTTAAAAAAATAATATATTATTTTGCTTCTTCTCTTATTATTTTCCAGTAAATAATTGCTTGATCATCTTTAGCAATACTTAGTATTCTTTCATCATCATCTCTCCAAATAACTCTATTTACTTTTCCAGAATGTCCTTTATATCCTTTAAATTTAGAGTTATCATCTATAACAGGATAATTAAATAAATTAATCATAAAAGTATCATTACCTGAACATAAAATTTTTTTATTATTTGCTTTACTAACACAAGAAATAAATTCAGGATCAGTGGAACCAACAAAGACACCTTGAACAGTAAAACAAAATTTAACATTAATATCATTCCAATCATAATTAATAACATCATTTAAATTTTCAACTAAATTCAAATTTTTCACTTCAACAAAAATATAATTAGCATCAGTAGTTTCTGCTTGAATATAATTACAACTAATATCCCAATCAAATCTATAAATTGGATTTTTTATTTTATTATTTTTTATAATTTTATAATTATTATTACAATCCATTAATGCTAATTCACCACTTTCACAAGAAGATAAAAGTAAATCACCATAATTTGTATATTTTAATTCAATAACTTTTGATTTCCCTACAGAAAAATCAGGAACAACTTTTTCATTTAAATTTTTTATCCCAAGTCTAATAGAAATAGAACCATCATCAATTCCAATTGCAACATGACCTTTACTTTTATTATATGAAATACAACTACTTCTATTAGAAGGTGGAAAAGTAAATTTTCCAAAATTATCATTTTCATAAACTGGTCTTACTTCATTAATTAAAGAATAGTTTTCACATTTTTTTGAACGAAGATTCCAAACTAAAATTTGATTATCACCTCCTGAAGAAACTGCTCTTGAATCAGGAACAAATACAATTCCTCCTATTTCACCCATACTATGAGTTTTTAAAAAAACTTCTTCAATTTTATTTTTATCTTTATAATGTTTTATTATTATATCTCCATTTTTTAATCCCATTACAATATCTTCATCTTCATTAACATCTAATGATTTTACTATTGAATTCATTTGGAATTTATCTAATTTATCATAATCATCACTATCTTTAAAAATATAAACATAATTTTCTGAAGTTGATACATAAATTTTATGAAATTGATTTGAAATTGTTAAATTTTGAATTGAACCATTTCCTACTGATAATGTATGTTTTTTTTTTTCCTCTTCATATACTCTAATTTCTCCTTTATCATTTCCTATTAAACATTTTCCTTTTGCTGTATATGTTACTGCTGTAAAAATTTTTGTTCCATTTGAACTATCATATAAATTATTTACATGTTTCATATTAGGAAATGCAAATATAATTTTATTAACTCCAACTAAACAAATTTCATCTTTTAATGGATTAAATTTTAAATCTAATAAAAAATCATTACTACCAGTAGCATATTCCCAAAACATTTCTTTAGTTCTTAAATCAAATATATAAAATGAATTTTTTTCATCTTTCCCAAAAGAAGCTAAATAATGTCCAAATCTATCAAAAGCTAATCTCGAAACTTCTTTACTACCTTTAGGTTGTTGAAATTTAGCAAAAATAACAGAAGTATCAATAGGAGACCAAACTAAAATTTTAGGTTTAATTCCTCTTTGTCCAGTAGCACAAAAAGAAACATTTCCTTTATAAAAATCAAGTGAAGTAATATGATTATCATGACATTCTCTTTCTTCTTTACTAGCAAAACCACCAAAAAGAATTTGTGAATAATCATCAATATTTTGAATAATAGCTAAAGAACTACTTATATAAACTAAGTCATCTCTTCCTAAATAAAATAAATCTTGACGAGTATCTTCAATACGAAAACCAAATACATGTTCAATTTCTAAATTATATTTTGGAATTGATAAATCTTCTTCTATTCCATGCATTGGTGGTAATATATTTGATAACCATGGTTTTACACATGCAGTTTCATCTCCATGATCTATTAATTCTTCACCAAAATCTAATCCTTCTGATGTACGAAGTTTACGAAGTGTTGCTGTTGATGTAAAATCTTCATCTACGTGAAGACCTTTACGTTGATTTTTTCGAAAACCCATTGCTTCTCTGTAAAATTCGTTATTTTTTAAATTATATCCACTATTAGATGTTCCACTACATCCCATTTTTTAAATTATTTTTTATTATTTTTTTTTTCATATGGTAAATTGAAATTTTCAAAATGTTATTATTATATTTTTTTTATATATTTAAATTTGAAACTATTTATAAAAATTATTTACAATCTTACATTCAATTATTTAAAAGCTGTAATATTTTTAATTGAATAAATAACAAATTTATTTAATTTTATATAATAAGTTATATATAATTTGTATTTTAATAATAGAAAATAAATAAAATAATTATTTTATTTAAACAAAATAATTAAAAATTAAAAAGAATGGATGATACCTCATCAAATAAAAAAAAACATCAAGAAAATGTTGGAACAAAATTATCAGATTTTAAAATATTAAAAGAATTAGGAAAAGGTTCTTATGGAACAGTATATACAGTTCTTTCATATCAGAATGATAATATATATGTAATGAAAAAAATGGAACTTAATCATTTAAAAGAAAAACAACAAAGAGAATGTTATAGAGAAGTATCAATCCTTAGAAAAGTAAATCATCCAAACATAATAAAATATTATTCATCATTCTTAGAAAAAGAAAATTTATATATAATAATGGAATATGCAGAAAGTGGTGATTTATATTCATTAATAAAACATTATAAAAGACATTTAAAAAATTTTGAAGAATTTGATATTTGGAGAATAGCATCAGAAATTTTAAATGGATTAAATTATTTACATTCACATAACATAATTCATAGAGATATAAAATGTTTAAATTTATTTTTAACAAAAGATAAACATGTTAAAATAGGTGATTTAGGAGTTTCAACAATAGTTTCAAATATGAATGCACTTCATTGTACTAGAGTAGGTACACCATTATATTTAAGTCCTGAATTAATAAAACAAATACCATATGATTATAAAGTTGATATTTGGTCTTTTGGATGTTCTTTATATCATTTATGTATGCTTGAACCACCTTTTTCTGGTGATAATTTAATTACTCTTGGTAATAATATTGTTAAAGAGAAACCTAAACCTATTCCTTCATTATATTCTAATAATTTAATTTTATTTATTGATAAAATGCTTAGTAAAAGACCTGATAGAAGACCTAGTGCTAAAGAAGCTTTGAATATGATTCCTTTAGATATTATTGAAAAAATTAAAGAAGCAAATAGAAATAATATTGAAATTAAAAATAGACCTTTTTCTTCTGTTGGGAATAGAATTGTTACTGTTAATAAAGATGAAATTATGAAATTAAAAGATAAAATAAAAGAAGAAAAAAAAAATGAAAAAGATAATAATATTATGGATAATAATAATAATAATAATAAAATGGATATTATTAATAATGATAATGATATTAAAAATAATAAACAGATAAAAGAAGAAAAAAATAAAAAAAAGAATCAAAAAAATGATGATATTATATTAATTAAAAATAAAATTGAAAAAAAAAATTCAGAAATTTTTTCAGATAATATTCCAAAATCTTCATACTTAAGTCCATTAAAAAATATAAAAAATGATATAAATTATAATAAAGATAATCAAAAAGAATATTCCAATTTTTTTAATAATAATAGTCAAATGTCAAAAATTAGTTTTAATAAAAATTCAAATCATCATAAAATAATTCTTCCATTTGCAAATAAAATAAATAATAAACAAGAAAAATCAGTAAGAGTATTTGCAAAAGATTTTAAAAACGAATTAAAAGATCTTCAAAAAGAAATAAATAAAAAACAAAAAATTAATGATAAAGAAAAAGAATTAGAAATATCAAAACAAAATAAAGACAACAATGAGTTAAATATTGATAATAAAAATATTAATATGATAAATATAAACAATAAAAAAAATAATATAGAAAAAAATAATATAATAGAAGAGAATAATAATATTGAAAATTCACAAGAAAAAATAAATATAAATCCATTAAATAAAAATGGTCCTATTAATTTAAAATTTCCAAATTTAGATAAACAGTTTAAATTAAATAACCAAATTCCAATTAATTTAAATGGATATAAAAGAATCTTATCATCAAAATATCAAAAATCAAAAACACAAACAAGTAGACCTTATACTGCAAATTATAATAAAATATTATCACCTCAAAAAGATATTAATCAAAAATTTAGACCTATGACTGGATTAAAACATCATTCTCAAATGAGTAATAATATAATAAATATTAATATTAATTTTTATAATATTGATATGAATAGAAAATTTTTGGCACCTAATATTCATTCATATCATGATAAAAATAATTATGAAATTATAGGACGTCATAATAAAAAAAGACCTTTAAGTCAAGCTAATATTAATTTAAAAGAAATTACAAATGGTACGAATGAATTTATTTTTAATAGAATTTTTAAAACACTTGAAGAAGCAAAAGGAATCAAAAAACTAACTATAAATGATATTTCATAAGAATTGAATTTATATATTTTTTTAATATTGTAAGAATATTAATTATAAATTATAATAAAGGATAAATTTTTTTCAATATTTTTAATTTACAAATGTTTATAATTATTTTAAATTCTCTAAATTATTGATTAATAAATAATAATATTTTTAGAATTGTATTTATATATTATAATTTTTAAAATTAATATAGGTTTTTATATTTAATTTTTCTTTCTTTTTTGGGGTAGATAAATTAATATTAATAATATATAAAATATATTTATCAAATAAAAAAATATTGTATAAAATTGAATATTTAAATAAAATAAAAAAGTAAAGCAAGTATAAATTAATTTTGAATTAAGATAATTAATTTAAAAACTAGAATCAGAAACTTTAAATTTTAAAATATAAATTCCTGAAGCAATATTTTCAATATTTTCTTTATAATTATTATCTTCGTTGTTTGATGTTTTTTTATTATCTTTATTTCTTTTATCAAAATCAAATGTATAAATTTCAGTATTACCATCAGCAAAATTTTTAATTAATTCTATTTTATTATTTAATTGAATAAAATATTCAAATTCATCATAAACTCTATTTTCTTTAATTAATGAAAATTTATCTTTATTTTTCTCTGGAAAATCATCTCTTGATTTTATTCCCTTTACTAATATTCCTCTATATTTTTCTTTTTTATGAAATTCTGCAAATAATTTATCAATTTTTCCTGGAATTTCTAATCTTAATAAAAGAAAATTTTGAATCTCATCATCTATTTTGTCTACATATCTATATAAACTATATCTTGGATTAAATTTATTATTTTTATAATCACCATTTTCATCAATATAAGTTTCTTGCATTATTAATGTATGATTTTTATCTTTAGGAAAAATTCCTTCTTTAATTTTTATTGTTTTATTATCATTTGATATTTCTAATTGATTAATATTTATTTTTTCTTCTATTATTTCATTAGATAATTCAGAAAATAATTCTACAATTTTTTTTGGAATATCAATTGCTTTTCTATTATTACAAAAATTATATTGATTTTTAATTAATTCAAGAGTTAAATTATTGTAATAATTACCTGCTTCAGTTCCTTCTTTTGCCATTAAATAATGTAATACTTCAATTTCTTTTTCATTTTTTTTTTCTTCTATATAATATATTCTATCTGTATAATTTTGTATTCCTCTTACTTGTTTTTCTATTAAAGTAAATGTTCCTGATTGTTTTAAATTATTTTTTATATGATTTTCTACTTCTATAATTTTATGATATTGAGATAAATTATGAATAATAATAATTGTTTTAATTTGACAATTATCTTTATTATTAACTATATTTTTTATTCTATTTATTAATTTTTGTTCTGTTCTTGTTAATTTTCCAATTACTAAAATTAACAAATCACTTAATGATATGATTAATCTTTCTATAAATTTCTCAGTTTGAGTTTTATCTTTGGCTAATTCATTTTCTAATTCAATTAAATCTAATTGTTCCATTGTAATATTTTTTATCTTATTGTCATCTTTTCTTTCTTCTTGATAAAAATCAATTTTTCCTAATCCATCAATACTATTATTAATACTATCATTAATACTATTATTAATATTATTATTAATACTATTATTATTATTAATATTATTATTCACATTAAAATTATTATTTATTACAGAAGGAATAATAAAATCATTTTTTAATAAAGGAGTTTCAAAACCAGCAGAATCAAGTAAACAAATACCTTTTTCTTCTTCAGTATATTTAATACTAATTCCCTTAGTTTCAATACTATAACCAGTTGGAATAGTGTCTTTAGTAATTGAACTTAAAATAAATGATTTTCCTACATTATTAAGTCCTAATACTCCTATTTTTATTGTTTCTTCTTGTATTATTTTTTCATATATCTCTTTTCTTTCTTGATTATATTTTATATTCCATCCTTTTGAAAGAAGGGCATTTATTGAATTTATATCTATAATTACATCATAAAATTGTTCTTCTGATTTTTCCAAAAATTCTTCTTTAGTGGATAATACATTTATAGCATTTGATAAATTACTTATTTTTGTTTTTAATTCTTGATTTTCATTTGTTAATATTTCATTTTCATTTTTTATTTTTGAGAATTCCTCTATCATTGAATTTTTTTCTTTGTTTAAATTTTCTATAGTTTTATTTTGCTTTGAGATTATTTTTTCCTTTTCTTTAAATTGTGATTGTATATCTTTTTTATCTTTTTTTAATTGATCATTTTCTTTTAATAAACTATTGTATTGTTTTTGAATATCATCTTTTTCTTTTTTCAATCGATCATTTTGTTTTTGAAGATTATTATTTTTTTTTCCTTCTTCCCTTAACTTATGTTCATAATCTTGTTTAATTCTTTCTTTTACTTTCCTCTCTTCTTCTAATTTATTTTCTAATAATTCTATATATTCATTTATGGGATCTTTTTGTGACTTCATATTAATTTGAATTTTAATAATTTGTTGAAATATTTTTAATTAATATTATTTTGAATAACGTTAGTATAAGAGTTTTAAAGAAAATTTGAATTTATAATATAAACATAATAAGAAAATATTTTCTTTATTTTATATATTTTATTATACTTTTTTATTTATAACTTGATTGATTTTTATTATATCAAAAATTTAAGTTTAATGAATTAACAAAAATATATAAGTTATTTGAAAAAAAAAAAGATAATTAAAAAAATAAAACAATATATAGTGAATATAAATAAATAGTTCTAAAAATTGTTTATTCTATAATAAAAATAATCAAAACAATATTTTTTTAAAGAAACTTGAAGGATTTAGAGTAATATTCAAATTTATTGATTTTCAAATAAATATTTTTCTAAACTATTTATAATTAATATAATTAAAAAAACATTAAAAAAAGAATATAAAAAAGAAATAATAAAAATAGAATAAAAATAAATAAATAAATAATTATTTATTCTTAATTCTTGAAAAAGTTAATAAACCACTAAAAACTCAGAAAAAAATTAAAAAATAAATTAAAAATTAAAGAAATTAAAAATGACTTCAAGCAGGAATCTATAAACTTCTTTTGTAAAACAAAGTATAAAAAAATATCTAATTTATCTTCAAAAAATGAATTATATGAAATTAAAATTTAATATCATCAAGAGAAAAAATAGATTTTAAGGAGAATTATCAAAATGAAAACTAAAAGTATATTTGGATAATTTATTCTTAAGAAGATACTCACATAAATGTGATATATAGTCAAAAAATAAAGAATATTAACTTATTATAAAATTTTTTTGCAGGTTTATATAATTAAAAAAATCAATCTAATCATTCAATATGAATTTCAAGTTCTATAAGAAATTTGAAAAAAATAAAAATGATGTATATTTTGAGGTAAAATGAGTTCATAATTGTTTCAAAATTAATTAATAAATTATAAAATATATTTAAAATAAAAAGTTATAAAATAAATATGGGACTTCATCAAAGTTTAATTAAAAACATTTTTTGGATTGTACCAAATATAAAAAAAGAAGAAAATACATTTTACTATAAAATGATATATGACTGTTAATAAAGATGAAATTATGAAATTAAAAGATAAAATAAAAGAAGAAAAAAAAAATGAAAAAGATAATAATATTATGGATAATAATAATAATAATAATAAAATGGATATTATTAATA
>JAEEGK010012867.1_pt1 | contig 18947 bp, 13 predicted proteins | sample 8958771 | NCBI WGS metagenome assembly JAEEGK01 (sample SAMN16246547, study PRJNA631951) | gut metagenome | biome: gut microbiome; feature: rumen; material: SC-attached | host: Bos | place: Iran: Karaj | collected 2018-10
TCAATGCAGTCAATCAGGGCATCGTAGGTCCTGATGTCCAAGTATTTCCGCATCTGGTCCCGGTTGAAGACCAATTCTCCGAAATAACCGGAAGGCCGCTCCGATGGAGCTTCAACTGCGACGGCTTTCTTTTTGAAAGCATCTTGGACGACATTGAATCTCAGTTTGCTCATGTCCGTTTTATCTTAAAGGTTAGAACTATCTAAAAAAGAAAAGAGGCCGGTCCATCCGTCCCGGTCTCTTTCATGTCCTATAATCAATCCTCATCCTATCCGACCGGTTGGACAGATGAATACCAAGACTGCTGCTGCTTGAAAACAAAGTTCATGCGTACGGTGGATGAGGTGATAACTCAAATTTCTTTTGCGAAGATAGCATCGGTCCGGAAAATATCAAAACATTTTTTTAAAAAATCAGCCCTTCTTTTCTTCCCGGTACCGGATGGCAGCTTCCACCAGGCCGAGAAACAGCGGGTGTGGACGTTCAGGGGTGCTTTTGTATTCCGGATGGAACTGGACACCGATGAAGAAGGGATGGGAGGGGAGTTCCACGACTTCGACCAGTCCGCTGTCTGGATTGCGTCCTGTGGCTTTCAAGCCGTTGGATTCAAAGGACTCCAGATAGTCCGGGTTGAACTCGTAGCGGTGCCGGTGCCGCTCGGAGATGGCGGTTTTGCCGTACAGGGATGCTGCCAGAGAGCCTTCCTGCAGCGAGCAGGCATAGGCGCCAAGCCGCATCGTACCTCCCTTTAGCGTCGTTTTTTTCTGCTCTTCCATCAGGCAGATGACAGGATGGGTCGTATCCGGACGGACTTCGGTCGAAGCGGCATCCGCAAATCCCAGGATATGGCGGGCATATTCGACGACGCACATCTGCATGCCCAGGCAGATGCCCATGAAAGGGAGCCCGTTCTCGCGGGCGTAGCGTATGGCGCAGACTTTTCCTTCCAACCCCCGTTCTCCGAAACCGGGGGCGACGAGGAGACCGTCCACGTCCTTCAGCCACTCTGCGACGTTGTCTGCGTCGATCCTTTCGCTTTGGATCTCCAGGACGCGGACCTTGCAGGAATGGACGGCGCCCGCATGGACGAAAGCCTCCAGGATGGACTTGTAGGCGTCCTGCAGCTCGACATACTTACCCACGAGGGCGATGGTGGTTTCCCGGGCCGGATGGGCGATCCGGTCCAGGAACTCCCGCCAGCGGGTCAGGTCCGGCTGCATGTAGTTCTCAATCTGCAGCTTGCGCACGGCCAGCTCATCCAGATGCTCCTCGTGCATGTTGAGCGGGACCTGGTAGATACTCCAGGCGTCGATACTCTGGATGACATGGCCCGGCTTGACGTTGCAGAACAGGGCGATCTTCTTCCGGAGCTCCGGCGTCAGGGGATGCTCCGTCCGGCACACGATGACATCGGGCTTGACGCCGCTCTGCTGCAGCATCTGGACCGAGTGCTGGGTGGGCTTGGTCTTCAGTTCCTTGGCTGCGCTCAGATAGGGGATCAGCGTGAGGTGGATGGACATGCAGTCTTCTTCCGGGAGCTCCCACTGGAGCTGGCGGACGGCCTCGATGAAGGGCTGGGACTCCATGTCGCCCACGGTCCCGCCGATCTCTGTCAGGATGACGTCGTATTCGCCGGTCTGCCCGAGCAGCAGCATGCGGCGCTTGATCTCATCCGTGATGTGGGGTACGATCTGGACGGTCTTCCCGAGGTAGGCGCCTTCCCGTTCCTTCGTGATGACCGTATGGTAGATCCGGCCGGTCGTAACATTGTTTGCCTGAGAGGTATAGACGCCCAGGAAACGCTCGTAATGCCCCAGGTCCAGGTCCGTTTCCGCCCCATCCTCCGTGACATAGCATTCCCCATGTTCATAGGGGTTGAGGGTGCCTGGGTCGATGTTGATGTACGGGTCGAACTTCTGGATGGTCACGCGCAGGCCCCGTGCCTGCAGGAGCTTGGCCAGCGAAGAGGCGATAATGCCTTTTCCGAGCGAGGAGGCAACGCCTCCGGTGATGAAAATGTACTTCGTATCCATGGCGGTGACATTAAGCGAATTCGTCCCAGCTTTTGATCGGTATGTCGTCGGCGGAAATCGTGCAGAAGGCAGTGATGAAGGCTGCGGCCAGCCGGGCGTTGGTGATAAGCGGGATGTTGAGGTCGATGGCGGCCCGGCGGATCCGGTAACCGTTGGAAAGCTCGCGCGGCGTGAGGTCTTTGGGGATGTTGACCACGAGGTCGATCTCTTTCCGGTGCAGCAGGTCCAGCGCCTGGGGTTGGGCGTCCGGTTCGCTGGGCCAATGGACCAGGGTGTTCGGGATCCCGTTGAGGGTCAGGTAGCGGGAGGTCCCGCCGGTGGCGAAGAGGGCGTACCCGTGCTCGTGGAGCATCCGGGCGGCGTCTAGCATGGCGGCCTTTTGCAGCGCGGTACCGGTTGAAAGGAGGATGTTTTTTTTCGGGATGCGCTGCCCCACGGACAGCATCGACGAAAGGATGGCCGCCGGGACATCATCTCCGATGCAGCCCACCTCGCCCGTCGAAGCCATGTCGACGCCCAGTACGGGATCGGCCTTCTGCAGGCGGTTGAAGGAGAACTGCGAAGCCTTGATACCGACATAGTCGAGATCGAACAGATCCTTGGACGGAGGTGTGACCTCCTCGCCCAACATCACCTCTGTCGCGAGTTCGATCAGATTGATCTTGAGCACCTTGCTGACGAAGGGGAAACTGCGGCTCGCGCGCAGGTTGCATTCGATTACCTTGACATCGTTGTCCTTGGCGAGGAATTGGATGTTGAAGGGACCGCAAATGTGGAGGCTGGATGCGATCTGGCGGCTGATCCGCTTGATGCGGCGGACCGTTTCCACATACAGTTTCTGCGGCGGGAACTGGATGGTCGCGTCGCCGGAATGAACCCCGGCAAACTCGACGTGCTCACTGATGGCATAGGCCAGGACCCGTCCCTGGTCCGCCACGGCATCGAACTCGATCTCTTTGGCATGCTCGATAAACTTGCTGACCACGACCGGATGCTCCCGGGAAACTTGGGCGGCCAGTTGTAAGTAACGGCCGAGTTCCTCTTCATTGGAGCATACATTCATCGCGGCGCCGGACAGAACGTAGGACGGTCGCACCAGGACCGGGAACCCGACGCGCCGGATGAAGGATGCGATATCGTCATGGGAGCTCAGTTCTCCCCATTCCGGCTGGTCTACGCCCAGCGAATCAAGCAGCGCGGAGAATTTCTTGCGGTCTTCGGCGTTGTCGATGTCCCGTGCCGCCGTGCCCAGGATCGGGACGCCCTGGCGATCCAGCTGGACGGCCAGATTGTTGGGGATCTGCCCGCCGGTGGAAACGATCACACCCTTGGGCGATTCCGCTTCCACGATATCCAAGACACGCTCGAAAGACAGTTCGTCGAAATACAGGCGATCACAGATATCATAATCCGTGGACACGGTTTCCGGATTGTAATTGATCATCACGCAGCCATAACCGTGCTTCCGGATCGCATGAAGGGCTTGGACGCAACACCAGTCGAACTCCACGGAAGACCCGATACGATACGCTCCCGACCCGAGGACGATGACGCTCATATGGTCCGTCTTTGGACAGATATCATCCTTCGTCCCTTGGTAAGTGAGATAGAGATAGTTGGTCTGCGCAGGGAACTCTCCGGCCAGCGTATCAATCTGCCGGATGACCGGAAGGATGCCTGACTGCTTGCGCCAGGAGCGGACCAGCAGCGAATCCGGCGTTTTTCCTTCCGGAGTGACCGCCCGCGCGATCTGGTAATCCGAAAACCCGTACACCTTCGCCCGCCGCAACAACGAAGAGGGGATGGAGGGCATCGGCATCTCCGCAGGATGGGAGGCGCAGCACCTGAGATCGCGTGCGATCTCCACAATATTGCCCAGTTTCTTGAGGAACCAACAGTCGATCTGGGTCAGGCGGTGGATCTCACCGATGCCGTATCCGGCTTGCATCGCCTCGCTGATTGCGAATATCCGCATATCCGTCGGGGACCGCAATGCCTGGTCCAGGTCTCCCAGCGGCAGCTTATTATTCTCTACGAATCCGTGCATTCCCTGCCCGATCATGCGCAAGCCTTTCTGGATGGCCTCCTCGAAGGTGCGTCCGATGGCCATCACCTCTCCGACCGATTTCATGCTGGAACCGATTTCCCGGTCCACGCCATGGAATTTGCCCAAATCCCAACGGGGAATCTTGCAGACAATGTAGTCCAGCGCCGGTTCGAAGAAAGCGGATGTCGTTTGGGTGACACTGTTTTTCAATTCGAACAGGCCTTTTCCCAGCCCCAGTTTGGCCGCGATGAAGGCGAGCGGATAGCCGGTGGCCTTGGAAGCCAGGGCGGAAGAACGGCTCAGACGCGCGTTGACCTCGATCACGCGATAGTCTTCCGAGTCGGGATCGAAGGCATATTGAACGTTGCATTCACCTACGATGCCCAGGTGGCGGACGATGGAGATGGCGCGTTCGCGCAGGAAATGGTATTCACCGTTGGTCAAGGTCTGGGAAGGAGCGACGACGATACTCTCGCCGGTGTGGATGCCGAGCGGGTCGAAGTTCTCCATATTGCAGACCGTGATGCAGTTGTCATAGCGGTCGCGGACGACCTCATATTCGATTTCCTTCCAGCCTTTCAGGCTTTTTTCGACGAGGATTTGGGGAGAAAAGGAGAACGATTTCTCGGCCAGGGAACGGAGTTGCGCCTCATCGTCGCAGAAGCCGGAGCCAAGGCCGCCGAGGGCATAGGCCGAACGCAGGATGACGGGATAGCCGAGCCGTCCAGCCGCCGCACAGGCCGCTTCCACGCTCTCGCACGCTTCGCTGCGGATGGTGCTTACGCCGATCTCATCCAGACGCTCGACAAAGCGCTCACGGTCTTCGGTGTCGATGATGGTCTGCACGGGTGTTCCGAGCACCTGGACGCCATACCGGTCGAGAATACCGCTTTCATACAGGGAAATCCCACAGTTGAGGGCAGTCTGGCCTCCGAATGAAAGAAAGATGCCGTCCGGCCGCTCTTTCTCGATGACCCGGGTGACGAAGTCCGGTGTGACGGGAAGGAAATAAACCTTGTCGGCAACCCCCTCGCTGGTCTGGACCGTTGCGATGTTGGGGTTGATGAGCACCGTCCGGATTCCTTCTTCACGCAAGGCTTTCAACGCTTGGGACCCCGAGTAGTCAAACTCTCCGGCCTCACCGATTTTCAGGGCACCGGAGCCCAGGACGAGAACTTTGGAAGGGATCTGTGTCGGTTCCGGCGCGGGGGAGACCGGCAGGCAGGTGCTGACCGGCGCGGCCGTACCGGCCGTGGGATCATCCATCAGGGATACGAAACGGTCGAACAGGAAACCCGTATCGAGCGGCCCGCCGCTGGCTTCGGGATGGAACTGGACCGAGAACCAGGGCATCCTTTCGTGTTCCAGCCCTTCATTGGAACCATCATTCAAGTTGGTCAGCAGGGGATTCCAACCTTCTGGGAAGGTGCGCTCATCCAGGGCATATCCGTGGTTCTGGCTGGTGATGAAACACCGGTTCGTCCCGACCAGGCGGACAGGCTGGTTATGCCCCCTGTGTCCGTATTTCAGTTTGGTGACGCGGGCCCCTGCGGCAATGCCGAGTAACTGGTGGCCCAGGCAGATGCCCATGATCGGTTTGCCCGGCAATCCGTTCCGGACACGCCCGGCCTCACTTTCCATCACTTTCCGCAGGATGTCGACGGTTTTTCCGCATATCTCTGGATTTCCGGGGCCGTTGCTCAGGAGGATCCCGTCGCATTCCAGTTCGGAATAGTCATAATCCCAAGGAACCCGCAGGACCTCGACGTTCCGGGCAAGCAGGCACCGGATGATGTTGTATTTGCAGCCGCAGTCGACCAAGACCGCTTTCTTCCGGGGCATTCCATTTCCGACGGGTTGAGGCAGGTAGGTGATGGGTTCACGGCAGGAAACTTCAGCGACAAAGTTGTGGCTGTCATAATCTCCGGAGATCGGCTTATCCTCTTCAGCGCCATCCATCGTGATGCGGCCGCTCATGACCCCCTTTTCCCGCAGGATCTGAGTCAGGGCGCGCGTGTCGATACCCGTGATGGCGGGGACTCTCTCCCGTTTCAACCATTCATCGAGGCTTTCTTCCGCATCCCAGTGGCTGTATTCCTTACTGTAATCGGCAACGACCAGTCCTCTGACAAAGATGTGGCTGCCTTCAAAATGCTCCTCCAGGCCATCCTCTTCCCGTCGGTGAGACGGGACACCATAGTTGCCGATGAGGGGAAAGGTGGTGACGAGGATCTGGCCCGCGTAAGATGGGTCGGTCAGATTTTCGGGATAACCGGTCATGGCCGTGTTGAAAACCACTTCTCCGGCGGTGTTCCCAATAAAACCGAAGGCTTCTCCCTCGAAACGGGAGCCGTCTTCCAGGGTTAAGTTCGCTTTCATAAACAAAAAAATCCGGTCCTCTGGGAGAGAACCGGGTTACAAATATATAAACAGGATTTTTTTTGTGCAAGGTTTTTTACGGCATCGGCTCGATTTTCAGGTGCTGGATCTTGTATCCGGGACCGTCGATGTTGACGAAAAGGGTGACCAGGAAGGTCTCTCCGCCCGTCTTGAGCGAACCGATGGCATATTTCTTATTGCCTTTTCCGGCCGTATGGGAAATAGTGAAGGAACGGGGGACGTTGGTCTCGAAGAAACTTTTGACGATCTGGCGCGCCTGGTTCTTGCTGCAGTTGTTGGACTCCTGCCCGATGCTGACATCGAGGTTGTCCGCAAACCAGGCCGACAGGCTTTCCCCGTCGCCCTGAGAGATATACTTGGAAATCGGTACGAACACGTCGTACTCTCCGCTTTGTGCCCGTGACACGCCGGACAGGGCCAGCAGCAACCCGATGGTCAGGCTGATGATTTTAGCTGTTCTTTCCATACTGCGTAAGGAATTGATTGCAAATATCAAGCCACCTGCTTATCTTTGCTAGGAAGTATGAAGATAAGTTTGGTCACTGTCGGGAAAACCGATGTGAAATGGGTTCGGGAGGGCTTGGAACTGTATGTATCCCGCCTCTCCCATTATGTCCCGTTTTCTCTGGATGAGATTCCCGAATTGAAAAACGCCGCATCCCTGACGCAGGACCAGATCAAGGAGAAAGAGGGGGAGTTGGTCCTGAAGCGGATCAAGGATTCCGATGAGCTGGTCTTGCTGGATGAGCGGGGCAAGGAGTTCCGTTCCGTGGAGCTGGCCGCCTGGCTGGAGGATAAACTGGCCCGGAGCGGACGGGACCTCGTCTTCGTCATCGGAGGCGCCTATGGCTTTTCAAGCAAGGTATATGACCGGGCCGACTCGAAACTTTCCCTTTCCCGCATGACTTTTTCGCACCAGATGGTGAGAACGATTTTTGCAGAGCAGTTATACCGCGCTTTTACGATAATCAAGGGAGAACCCTACCACCACGAATGAGCTCCTTTCTGAAAAAGATACGGTCCAAGGATTTCCTTGCGCTGGCATTGCTTTTTGTCAGCCTGGTCTTCCTGTTACTCTCGCTGCCGTATGATTCCGGCAGCGTGGATACGGGAGGCGAGGCCCGGAAGGTGGGCCGCCAGCTGTCCCGTCGGATGATACGGCTCGAGGCTTATATGCAGGAGGCGATGCACGAGCGGGATGAGAGCTGGCTCGAACTGACCCCCTTGCCGGAGGACATGGTCATCTATAAATATGTCGGTGACACGCTCCGGGCCTGGGGCAACCAGTTCTCCCTCAAGAATGACGACATCTCTCACCGGATGGTGTATCCGATGTTCTCCAATCCCAAGGCGCAGTTCGAGTCTCCGTTGACGGGTGTGACCGGAGAACCCTCCCTGATCTGCATGGGGCCGAAGTGGTATCTGGTCAAAAGCCTGGTTGAGGATGAGGTGGAGGTCATCGGCGGCCTGGAGATCGTCGACGAGTTTGATGCCAGCCTGCCCAACAAGGTGAACGGCAAGCTGCGCCTGCCGGCCAAATATTTCGTCCGGCCCCTGTCCTTCAGCGGCGGAACTCCGGTCGAATTGGATGGAAGGCCTGTATTCAAGGTGATTTCGGAATCCCTTCAGCGGGATCCCCAGCGCCATTCTGCGTATGTCTGGCTTGCTTTCGCCTTTTTCGCCACAGCCGCCCTCCTGTTCCTCCACAACAAGAAGACGCTCCGGCGCTATGCCATCGTGCTGCCTGCCTTGATGGCGATGACGCTGGCCCTGTATTTCTGGGGACGGGGCGCCAACATCCTCAGCAGTCTCTTCTCCCCGGCGGTCTATGCGGATGGCAACATCCTTTATTCGCTGGGTGCGGTGTTTATCCTCAACATCGGCATCATACTGCTGGTCCTCTGCACCTATTTCGTCCGCCTGGAGCTTTACCGGAGGCTGGAGGGAAGCGTCTGGCTGGACCTGTTGTCCCTCCTGGGCATCCTCCTGCTGGCCGGGATCTGGGTTTATTCGGTCTTTGCCGTCCGCAGCATCGCTCTTAATTCGAGCATCTCCCTGGAGTTATATAAGCTGAACGAGCTGTCTTTCTATTCGGGGCTGGTGTACCTGTTTTTCATCGGCCTGCTGATGCTGGTCCCGCTCGTGCTGCAAATGCTCCGTCCCGCGATGCGGAAATGGTTCGGCATCCGCTATGACGCACTGTCCGCCACGTCGCGCATCACGATTGCCTTCCTGTTCTCTCTCACGTTGGTTCTGGTGACTGCCCTGGCCGGATTCCGGAAGGAGGAAAGCCGCCAGGCCGTATGGGCGAACCGCCTGTCCATCGACCGCGACATCGTGGCGGAGTTGAACCTGCGCTCCCTGGAGCGGCCGATCGAGCGGGATGGCGTCATCGCCGCCATCGCCGGCATGCCCAACAGCGCAGGCATCATCCTGAACCGTATCACGGACAACTATATGTCCCGGTTTGTGCAGGACTATGATATCTCCGTCTATCTGGTGAACCAGTCCGAGACTGCGCCGGAGAGTGCGGAATTCCTGCGCCGCAAGACGGAAGGCGGAGAGCCGGTCGCGATAGGCTCCCGTTTCCTGTATTCTTATCCCGTGGGTGTCCATGCCGTCTATACCGGTGTATTCCGTTATTACAACGCGTACACGGGCGTTACGGACATGCTGATCGAACTGGAGCCGAAAGCCAACAAGCAGGACAAGGGTTATTCCACCCTGCTGGGCGTCTCCGCGCCGGGGCGGGTGCTCATTCCCTCAAACTATGATTATGCCAAATACAGCGGTCGGGAACTGGTCACCCTGCGGGGCAATTATGCCTACCCTACGGTCTTGAATGACAAGCAGGAGCGCATTATCTTCCAGACGGACCAGCCCCGTTTCGTCGAAGACGGCTACCTCCATTTCATCAACCGCATCTCCGACGAGGACGTCATAGTGATTTCCCGCCCGAAGGTCAAGGCGAGCCGTTTCGTGACCGGCGGCGTGTTCCTTGCCTTGATGGCCTTCTTCGCCCTGACCTTTCTCTTGCTTACCCGGCGGCGCAGGTCGGCGACGGTTTTCGAAAAGAACTATTTCCGTTCCCGCGTTTCCAGCGTCCTGGTCCTTTCCCTGGTCCTTACCCTGGTCGTGCTGGCCGGCGTGAGTGTCTATTTCGTCTATGACCGCAGCGCTGAAAACCTTTCCGCGATGATGTCGGACAAGGTTAATTCCATCCAGGCGCTGCTGGAGGCCTCCTGCCGGGACGCGAAATCGGTCGATGACTTGGGAAGCAAGGAATTCAAGGATGCCTTCGAGTCTGCGAGCAACACGTTGAAGTCCGATATCACGCTGTATGGTACGGATGGAAAGGTGTTTGACTCCACGACTCCGGAGATTTTCGACCGCCTGCTGCTGGGCTGCCGCGTCAACCAGGTCGCCTATCATTATATCACCCACGAAAACAAACGCTATTACATCCAGCGCGAAAAGATCGGCGGCAAGTCTTACAGCGCCCTATATGCTCCGATCCGCAATGCCGAAGGGAAGATCCTTGCCTTGATGAGTTCCCCGTACACGGAGGAGAACTATGATTTGAAGATGGATGCCGTGATGCATTTCGTCACCATCCTGACCGTCTTCCTCATCCTGCTGATCATCGCCCGGTTCATGATCCGCGCCATCGTGGGCAAGATGTTCAAGCCGCTGGAGCTGATGGGCAAGAAGATGAGCGCCGCGGACGTCGAAAGCCTGGAGCACATCCGTTACGACAACGACGATGAGATCACTTCGCTGGTGCGCTCATACAACCGGATGGTCGACGACCTGACCCGCAGTACCCGGGAATTGGCGCAGGCGGAACGGGATAAAGCCTGGAGCGCGATGGCCCGCCAGGTCGCCCATGAGATCAAGAACCCGCTGACGCCGATGAAACTCCAGATCCAGCGCCTGATCCGGCTCAAGGAGCGGAATGTGCCCGGCTGGGAGGAGCGCTTCGACGAAGTGTCTTCCATCGTCCTGGACCACATCGACATCCTGACGGAGACGGCCAACGAGTTCTCCACCTTTGCCAAACTGTACAGCGAGGAACCGACGCCCATCGACTTGGACCGCCTGATCCGCGAAGAATTGTCCATGTTCGACAATAAGGAGGGCATCAGTTTTGAGTATCTGGGCCTGGAAGGCGTGAAGGTGATGGGACCGAAGCCGCAGCTCACCCGGGTGATCGTCAACCTGGTGGCCAACGCCGTGCAAGCCGTGGAGGCGCGTATGCAGGAAGAGGCTGAAAGCGGGGCGACTCCGGAGCCCGGCCGTGTGCTGGTGCAGCTCCGCCAGTCATCCGAGGATGGTTTTTACGACATCGTCGTGGAGGACAACGGACGCGGCGTGTCGGAAGAGAACCGTCCCAAGCTCTTTACGCCCAACTTTACGACCAAGACCGGCGGCACTGGCCTGGGCCTTGCCATCAGCCGGAGCATCCTGGAGAAATGCGGCGCCACGATCGAGTATTCCACCTCTTTCGCCCTGGGCGGGGCCTGTTTCACCGTCCGCTACCCGAAGTAAAATTCAAAAGAGAATCATATGAGAAAGTTATTTGCAGTGATGATCGCGGCCCTGCTGCTCGCTTCCTGTGCGAAGCAGGCGAAGACACCGGTTTATGTGTGGGGTTCTCCCATTGCGGACGAGACTGCCCAGCGGGAGCAGTTTGCCCTGTTTAAACAGCACGGCGTAACGGGAGTCTGCTACAACTGCGGATGGGACATGGAACAGATGGCGAAGTCCTCGGCTCTGGCCCACGAATATGGCTTGGAATACCATGCCTGGATCCCGACGATGATCGACGGGAACCAGGATCCTTCCTGGTACACGGTCAACCGCCTGGGTGAATCTGCGTACGACCATCCCGCGTACGTACCTTATTACAAGACCCTGGACCCGCACAATCCGGAGGTCATCGACTATCTGGTCAAGCGCTACTCGGAAGTCGCCGCCATCCCGACCGTGGATTATGTGCAGCTCGACTATATCCGCTATGCCGACGTCATCCTGTCCCGCGGCCTGTGGGACAAATACGGCCTGGACATGAATGAGGAGTATGCTCCTGCGGATTATTGCTACTGTGACGATTGCGTGGCCGATTTCAAGGCCAAGACGGGGATTGACATCCGCGCGATGGAGGATCCTTCGAAATGTGAGGAATGGGCTGAATTCCGCTGCAACGTGGTGACCGCCCTGGTCAACCGGATCGCAGCCGCCGTCCACCAGCAGGGCAAGAAGATCAGCGCCGATGTCTTCCCCGGACCGGACAGCTATGCGCGCTGGATGGTGCGCCAGCAGTGGAATGACTGGGCGGTCGATGCTTTCTTCCCGATGAATTACAATGACTTCTATCTGGAGCCGGCTTCCTGGGTCGGTGATGTCACGCGGGAGGAAGTCGTGAGTGTCGCCGAGCGGGGGATCCCGGTCTACAGCGGATTGTTCATTTGCAAGGATTGGCAGCACAAGGACCAGATTGAGGATCCCGAAGGCCACGGCTTATTGCCGTCCGAGATGGAGGAGGCCGTCCTGGGCGCCTTGGACGCCGGAGCCGCGGGCATCTGCCTCTTCAGTGCGGGTTCCATGACTCTCGACCACTGGGCCGTCCTCGACCGCCTCATCCGATAGCGCCGGACACAGAGAAAGGCAGTGTGCTGCAGGAAGCATTCCCCGAAGGGTTCAATTCTGCTTCCTGCAGCACACTGCCTTTCTCTGGCCTGAGGCTATTTCTGGCGGATGAAAATCTGGATCGGACAGCCGCAGAAGTTGAAGAAAGAGCGTAACTGATTCTCCAGGAAACGCTTGTACGGATCCTTGACGTACTGCGGCAGGTTGCAGAAGAACGCGAAGGACGGGAAGCGTGTCGGCAGTTGGGTGATATACTTGATTTTCACATATTTCCCCTTCCAGGCCGGCGGCGGAGTCTCCTCGATCACCGGCAGCAGCGCCTCATTGAGCCGCGCCGTCGGAATCTTCTGCGCATAATTCGCCGACACGTCGGCGATGGCATCGAGGACGTTCAGGATCCTCTGTTTCTCAGTTACGGACGTGAAGATGATCGGCACGTCGTCGAACGGGGCGATCCGGCGCCGCAGGGCCTCGGTATAATCCCGCATCGTATTGCTCTCTTTCTCAAAGAGATCCCACTTGTTGACCACGATCACGCAGCCCTTGCGGTTGCGCACGATCAGGTTGAACACGTTCATGTCCTGCGCCTCCATCCCCTGGGTCGCATCGATCATCAGCACACAGACATCCGCATTCTCGATCGCCCGGATGGACCGCATCACGGAGTAGAATTCCAGGTCCTCGTGGACCTTGGACTTGCGCCGCATGCCGGCGGTGTCGACCAGCATGAACTCGTGGCCGAACTTGTTGAAATAGGTCGCGATCGAGTCGCGCGTCGTACCGGCCACCGGTGTAACGATGTTGCGTTCCTCGCCCAACAGGGCGTTGGTCAGGGATGATTTGCCCACATTGGGCTTTCCCACGATCGCCACGTGCGGCAGGTCGGGCCGGTCCAGGGGGTCGGGCCCCTCGTCCGGAGGAAGGACGCGCACAATCTCGTCCAGCAGGTCTCCGGTCCCGCTGCCGTTGGCCGCGGAAATGCTCCAGATCTCACCAAGGCCCAGTCCGTAGAAGTCATAGGCGTCGTACATCTTCGCCCCGGAATCCACCTTGTTGACACAGAGGATCACCGGCTTCTTGGAGCGGCGCAGCACGTCCGCGATCTCCGCGTCGTAATCCGTGATGCCCGTCGCGGCCTCCACCATGAACAGGACCACGTCTGACTCGTCGATCGCGATCTGCACCTGGCTCCGGATCGCCGTCTCGAAGACATCGTCGGAATTGGTCGTGTAGCCGCCGGTATCGACGACGCTGAACTCCCGGCCGCACCACTCGCAGCGGCCGTAATGGCGGTCGCGGGTCACGCCCGCGGTGTCGTCGACGATGGCCTTGCGCATGCCGACGAGGCGGTTGAACAGAGTGGATTTGCCGACATTCGGCCGGCCGACGATGGATACGAGTGCCATAAGACTATTCTTTTTGATACAGGCTGCAGCCTTCGCAGGAAGGATCCGTACTCCCCGTGCAGGCTGCGTGCAGGGGGCGCTCCTTGCGGTCCAGGTCCTCCATTTCCTCCTTCATGCAGCGTATGCCCAGGCGCCGCATTTCCTTGTTGGAACCGACCTCGTACTCAGGGAAACGCCCGTCTTTCCGGAAGAGCAGGTTGAAGCACATCCCGAAGACGCCGAGTCCGACGAGGACCAGTGTGACAAGGAAAAGAATCATGAAACAAGACTAATGGATGAACTCCGGGCTGATCGGTTCGTAATTGTAGATCTTGCGGATGATGCGGGCGAGGACGCCGGTCATCGAGATCACCTTGATCTTGCTCGTGTCGACGGAAGGATCCGTCGTGAGCGGGATGGTATCGGTGATGTACACCGCCTTGAGGGCCGAATTGTTGATGTTGTCGAAGGCCTTGCCGGAAAGGATGCCGTGCGTCGCGCAGGCCATCACGCTGGCGGCTCCCTTCGACATCAGCACGTCGGCCGCCTTGCTCAGGGTGCCGGCCGTGTCGATCATGTCGTCCACGATGATGATGTTCTTGCCCTCCACTTCGCCGATGGCCGTGATCGAAGAGACAACGTTGGCCCGCTCGCGCGACTTGTGGCAGATCACCACCGGGCAGCCCAGCTCCCGGGCGTAGGTGTTGGCCCGCTTGGCGCCGCCCATGTCGGGCGCGGCGATCGCGAGGTTGTCGATGCCCAGGGACTTGATGAACGGGATGAACACCTTGCTGGCATAGATATGGTCCACGGGGAAATCAAAGAAACCCTGGATCTGGTCGGCGTGGAGGTCGCAGGTCATCACGCGGTCCGCGCCCGCGGCCTTCAGGAGGTTGGCGACGAGCTTGGCGCCGATCGACACGCGGGGACGGTCTTTGCGGTCCTGGCGCGCCCAGCCGAAGTAGGGGATCACCGCGATCACCTTGTCGGCGGAAGCCCGCTTCGCGGCGTCGATGGTGAGCAGGAGCTCCATCAGGTTGTCGGTCGGAGGGAAGGTGGACTGGATGATGAACACGGTGGCGCCGCGCACGCTCTCGGTGAAAGCGGGCTGGAACTCACCGTCGCTGAAAGGGGTCACGACTAAGTCGCCGAGCCGGTAGGGGGTTTCCCCCTCTTCGCGGGTAGCGTTCAGCTCGTCAACGACTTTGGCAGCAAAATCTTTGGATGCCCGGCAGGCAAACAACTCGATGCGGTGTTCTTTGATCATGACTATGTGGAGGATAAGATTGAACCGATGTAAGAAAGGATCTCTTCCTTGCCCCGGCCGGTCTCGGCCGAGCTCAGGAAACAGCGGGGCAGCTCTTCCCAGGCCGTGAGCAGCCGCTCCCGGTCCCGGGCGATCTGGGCCTCCAGGGCGACGGGCCCCAGCTTGTCGCACTTGGTGAAGATGATGGCGAAGGGGATGCCGTTCTCCCCGAGGTCGCAGAGGAAGTCCCAATCAGCGGCCCCGATGTCGTGGCGCGCGTCGATCAGGACGAAAAGGACCTGCATCTCGGCGGAATTGAAAACGTAGTCCCGGACGATGGTCCGCAGCTCCTCCCGGCCCTTCTGCGAAAGCTTGGCGTAACCGTAGCCGGGCAGGTCCACGAGGTACCAGCGGTCGTTGATGAGGAAGTGGTTGACAAGCTTGGTCTTGCCGGGGGTGGAAGAGGTCATCGCAAGCTTGGAGTTGCCTGCGAGCATGTTGATCAAGGAGGATTTGCCCACGTTGGATCGCCCGATGAAGGCGAACTCCGGCAGGGCCGGCGACGGTTTCCTGTCGGTCCGGGTGCTGCTTCCGGCGAATCGGGCTGAAACAATCTTCATAACCTTTCTTCAAATGCAATGCAAAGATAGCAAAAAAAGCCTTTAATTTTGCTAAATTTGCAACAGTTCGACACGCTTTGTGATGGAAAAAGATTTCGTGGATTTACTGACCCTGCAGCGGCACTTGCAACAAGGGATCGTGGAATTGTTCCCGGAGCGGATTCCGGTGCGGGCGGAGGTCAGTTCGGTCAGCGTGAAAGGCGGCCACTGCTACCTCGAGCTCTCCCAGACGGAGAAGGGAAAAGTGGTGGCCAAGGTGCGGGCGGTCGTCTGGCGCGACCGCTATTTCATGCTTTCCGCCATGTTCCGCGAAGAGACCGGCTCCGACCTCCAGGCCGGGATGACCATCCTCGCCGAGGTCCGGGTCTCTTACCACGAGGTGTTCGGCCTGACGCTCGTCGTCGAAGAGCTGGAGCCCGGCATGACCCTCGGCGAGCAGGAGCGCATCCGCCGCGAGACCATCGCCAAGCTCGAGGAAGAAGGCCTGATCGACCGCCAGAAATCCCTGTCCCTGCCGGACCTGCCCTACCGCCTTGCGGTCATTTCGACCGACACGGCCGCGGGCTGGGGCGACTTCCGCCACCACCTGCTGGACAACGAATACGGCTTCCAATTCCAGCTGGACCTCTTCGAGGCGAAGATGCAGGGCGAAGGGGCGCCGGCCTCCATTTCGGACGCCCTCGACGCCGTCTCGGCCGGGAAGGAGCCCTACGATGCCGTTCTCATCCTGCGGGGGGGCGGCTCCAACTTCGACCTCGCCTGCTTCGACGACTACGGCCTGTGTTTCAATATCGCGAATTGCCCGATCCCGGTCCTCACCGCGATCGGCCACGAACGGGACCGGCACGTGGCGGACCTGGTGGCCTGTCAGGACGTCAAGACGCCCACGGCCCTGGCGGACCTGCTGCTGGACATTTACATCGGGGAGGACGAGACGATCTCCGGCTATGTCACGCGCCTGCGGCTGGCCTTCGTCAATAAGATCAACGCGATGTCCTCCCGCGTCGAACTGCTCGCTTCGCAGATCAAGGCGGCGGACCCCCGCGGCATCCTGTCCCGGGGCTATGCCCTCGCCACCGATGCGAAGGGCGTGGTCCTCAAGAGTGCGGCCGGGGTGCAGCCCGGCGACAAGGTGAACGTGCTGTTCGCCGACGGTAAACTGAATTGTACGGTAGATGGAAAAGTTTGATTACAAGGAAGCGGTCGCGACCCTCGAGAAGATTCTCGCCAAGGTGGAGGATCCTGCGACCGGCGTCGATGACATCGACAAATATGTCCGACAGGCGGAGGAACTGACCTCCCGCTGCCGGGAATACCTGCGCGGCGTGCGCGAAAAAGTGGACGCGATATGAACATTTACGACACGGATCCCTATCTGATGCCCTTCAAGGCGGCCATCGACGCGCGTCACGAGCGCATCCTGGCCTGCCGGGACCGTTTCGCCCGGAACGGTTCCCTGAGCGCCGGGATCAACAACCACCTGTACTACGGCCTGCATAAGGAAAAGGACGGGAGCTGGGTGTTCCGCGAATGGGCGCCCAACGCCACGCGCATCTGGCTGATCGGCGAATGCAACAACTGGCACCGTACCGAAGGCTGGGCCCTCAAGCCCATTGGGGACGGAAGCTGGGAGCTGCGCATCCCCGCGATGCTGCTGCACCACGGCGCCCTGTACAAGCTCTTCATCGAATGGCCCGGCGGCGGTGCCGAACGCCTGCCTTCCTACGCCACGCGCTGCGTCCAGGACCCGGATACGAAGGTCTTCTGTGCGCAGGTCTGGGACCCCGCCCCTTATCAGTGGAAGCACGGCCGCGCCGGCAAGCGCCCCCACCCCCTGATCTATGAATGCCATATCGGGATGAGCGGCGAGCAGGAGAAGGTGTCCAGCTTCGAGGACTTCCGCCGGGACGTGCTCCCCAAGGTCGCCGACCTGGGCTACAACGTCCTGCAGATCATGGCTTTGCAGGAGCACCCCTACTATGGTTCCTTCGGCTATCAGGTGTCCAATTTCTACGCCCTCAGCTCGCGTTTCGGCACGCCCGAGGAGTTCAAGGCCCTGGTGGACGACGCGCACGGGAAGGGGATCGCGGTCGTGATGGACATCGTCCATTCGCACAGCGTTTCCAACGAGGACGAGGGCCTGAGCCGCTTCGACGGCCGCGAGGACCTGTATTTCTATAGCGGTCCGCAGGGGCACCATCCCGCGTGGGGTTCCCGCTGCTTCGACTACGGCAAGGACGAGACCAAGTATTTCCTGCTCTCCAACTGCAAGTTCTGGATGGAAGAATACCGGCTGGACGGCTTCCGCTTCGACGGCGTCACGAGCATGCTCTACTGGGACCACGGCCTGGGCAAGGACTTCGGCGACTATGCGCTCTACTTCGACCAGGGCGTGGACGAGAACGCCGTGACCTACCTCGCCCTCGCGAACCTGCTGGTCCACGAGATCGCCCCCCACGCCTTCACCATCGCCGAGGACGTCAGCGGGATGGCGGGCCTCGCGGCACCCTTCCGCAAGGGCGGCGTAGGCTTCGATTTCCGCATGTCGATGGGCGTGGCGGACCACTGGATCAAGTGGATCAAGGAGCGCCGCGACGAGGACTGGTCTCCCGGGGAGATCTGGTGGGAACTGACCAATAAGCGCGAGGATGAGAAAACCATCAGCTACGCCGAATGCCATGACCAGGCGCTCGTTGGAGACAAGACGCTGATATTCAGGCTGATGGATAAAGAGATGTATTTCTCGATGGCCAAGGATTCGCAGAGCCTGGTCGTTGACCGGGGGATTGCTTTGCACAAAATGATCCGCCTGATTACCGCCGCGACGGCCGGGGATGGCTACCTCAATTTCATGGGCAACGAATTCGGCCATCCCGAATGGATAGACTTTCCCCGGGAAGGGAACGGATGGTCTTACGCCCACGCCCGCCGGCAATGGTCGCTCGCCGAGCCGGATTACCTGCGCTACAAGTATTTGCGCGATTTCGACAAGGCGATGATCCGTTATATCAAGAAGAACCGCATTCTTTCCGCCCGCCCGGTCTTGCTGGTTGCCGACGAGGAGAAGAAAATATTGATATTCAGCAGAAATAACAGTATCTTTGCATTCAATTTCCATCCGACCGGCTCTTTTGCCGATTATGGATTTTCGGCGCCGGCAGGCACGTACAGGCTCGTGGGGAGCACGGACGACGAAGCCTTCGACGGTTTCGGCCGCCTCAAGGCAGGGGAAACCCACGTCTCCGTCCACGAGAAATCCCCGAACGGGAACCCCGCTTTCGAGGATACGCTCTATCTGTACCTGCCCGGCCGGTGTGCCGCAGTATATGAAAAACTGTAAGAACTGATATGGCTTTTTTGAAATTCAACAAGTCCGAACTGGTCAACCTGTCCTACTCGCTCAAACGCGAGATCATCTCGGCCAGCAAGACGGGAGCGTACTGCAACACTTCCATCCTGACTTGCAACACGCGCCGCTACCACGGCCTGCTCGCCGTGACGCTGGACCGCTTCGGGGGCGACATGTTCCTGCTGCTTTCCTCCCGGGACGAGAGACTTATCGTGAAC
>JAEEGK010012868.1_pt1 | contig 18946 bp, 15 predicted proteins | sample 8958771 | NCBI WGS metagenome assembly JAEEGK01 (sample SAMN16246547, study PRJNA631951) | gut metagenome | biome: gut microbiome; feature: rumen; material: SC-attached | host: Bos | place: Iran: Karaj | collected 2018-10
GGTACGTCTCGGAGAGTGTCGCCTTCTTGCCGCTCGATTCGAACGACTGCATTTCTATTTGGGCGCGATCCATAAGGCGTTGCGGTTCGCCTTCGGGGAGCGTCACCTCGACGAGAACAGCACGGCGACCTGTTCCGGGGTTGTAAAATTCGTAGGGCGCATTGTCTTCGCCGCCGATGATCGTCCAGCCGTTGTCTGGTGCGGTAAACGTGTAGCCGCTCGTTTCAATCGTGCCGCCGGTCGCTTTGGGCGTGGGCGTGTCTTCGGACGTGTAATCCATTGATGGGGATTCGTCTTCGTAATAAGAAGGAGTCTCGGTCGATTCAGAAACGTTCTGCGAGGGGTTGGTGTTCACCTCGGGGGTGTTGCTGGCGCAAGAAATGAGGAAAAATAGCCCGAACGCAACTGTCAGGCGGGCTAGCAAATTCTCTTTTTTTACGAACGAATAACGCATAATAATCTCGGGATAAATTGTTTAACACCCTAATTTTAGAAAATTAGGATGCAGCTAAAGTAGCGCTTTGCGATACAAATAAGAATAATCTGGTTATCCTTTCTTTATGTTTACAAAAGAGATGCGCTGATGAAAAAAAATATTTTCAAAGTTTTTTTAATTGGGTATTTTGTCCGCAAAGACGACTTTGGCGATGATGCGGTAAAGTGAGTTCTGAAAATATGTTCCAATGGAAAATGGGACTATGCGGATTATCGTATTAATTTACCAAAAGAAACTTATATGAACCCTGATATAGACTACGGCACCCTTACGGACGAGCGCGACGGCAAGACCTACAAGACGGTGACCATCGGGAAGCAGACCTGGATGGCCGAAAACCTCAATTACAAGACGAGATACAGTTTCTGCTACAATAACAAGGCAGAAAATTGCGACAAATACGGCTGCCTCTACATATGGGATTTTGCAATGGAAGCGTGCCCTGAGGGCTGGGGACTCCCTTCGCTGGAGGAATTCCAGGTGCTGGTCGCGACGATAGGTGGGCTCTCGACTGCAGGGAAGGTCCTCAAGTCCACCGAAGGCTGGAAAGATGGCGGAAACGGCACGGACGATTACGGTTTCTCTGCGCTCCCTGCAGGCTACATGAAAGAGGATAGCACATTCTATAGTGAGGGCGAAATCGGACAGTTCTGGAGCGCTTCGGGAGTAACCATGATGTACCAGTTGAATTTGTCTTACGATAGGGACAGTTCGTACCTGTTCAGCCTATATTCGGAATCCGGTTTCAGCGTCCGCTGCCTCAAGGGTGCCGGCGCTGCGTACGAGGTCAAGGCGACTCCCTGCAAGACGGACAGCGCGGATGCCTGCGAATACGGCTCGGTAACGGATGATCGTGACGGGCAGACGTACAAGACGGTGAAAATCGGGAATCAGTGGTGGATGGCCCAGAACCTCAACTACGAGACGGAAAACAGTTTTTGCGCTGACGATTCTGTGTGCGCCAAGTCTGGTCGGTTCTACACCTGGTCGGCCGCCATGGACAGCGCCGCCAAGTGGTCCGAAAGCGGCAAGGGGTGCGGCTTAGGCTCAAGTTGCACGCCGAGTTACCCGGTGCGCGGCGTCTGCCCCTCCGGTTGGCACTTGCCTAGTCGGGATGAGTGGACATACTTGCGCGTGGCCGTCCAAGACGCTGGCCCCATCGCGAGAATGCTCAAGTCCACTGAAGGCTGGATTGGCGGTTACGTCAATATGGGGGGAGGCCAGGCAGTTTACGATAGCCTGGCTGATAACGGCAAGGGTACCGACGCTTTCGGATTTTCGGGTTTGCCTGCCGGCTACTGGGACGTCAGGGGTTTGCGGGATGACGGCCTTATGACGTATTTCTGGAGCTCTTCTGAATACGCATACAACAGCAGTGTGCATAGCTTCCTTTTGCATATTTGCATGGAAAACGCGATGATAACCAGCCGATCCAAGACATACGGCCAATCGGTCCGCTGCGTGAAGGATCACTAGGTTATACAAACCCGATTAGGGCACCAAAACGAGCATGACAAATTTATTTGTACAATTTTTTCTTATATTATGACTATAAACGTATAAGGAGGGATTATGAAGCTTTTAAGGCTTTGGGTGCTTGTTTTTTCCGCTTTTATTGTTTTCGCATGTTGCGACGACGATTGTTCCTGTACGTCTTCGCAGCCGGTAGGGGACGTCTCTTCGTCTATAGAGACGTCATCTTCTTACAGTTCTGCAGATGAAAAATCGTCTTCTTCGGTCAATTCTAGCAGCGTGAAGGAGAAATCTTCGAGTTCCCGTAAGGATGGTTCTTCGAGCTCGCTTGAAGAAAAATCTTCGAGTTCGAAGGACGTCTCTTCGTCAAGTACGGCGAAATCCTCGGAATCGTCCGGCAAAAGTTCTTCTTCTTCTGGGAAATCTTCAAGTTCTACAGTTTTGGCTACTCCGTGCAAGACGGACAGCACGGACACCTGTGAATACGGCTCGGTGAAAGACGAGCGCGACGGGCAGACGTACAAGACTGTAAAAATCGGTAGCCAGTGGTGGATGGCCGAGAACCTGAACTACGCCTACCTGCAGCCGACAGCGGAAGAGGATTCCAGTAGTTTCTGTTTCGATAACCTGCCGGAGAATTGCGAGAAATACGGCCGTCTGTATTTGTGGAGTGCGATGATGGACAGTGCGGGTGTTTTTCCCGAGAATACAAAGACTAAAGGTTGCGGCAATGGTGTAGAGTGCTGGGGGGCGGAGAAAGTCCGTGGCGTGTGCCCTAAAGGTTGGCATGTGCCGGATCAGTCGGAATGGCGGACCCTGGGAGAAGCTATGGACGCATTCTCTATCGTGGAAAAAGATTCTGTGGACGAAATCCATTACTGGGGTGAAAAACTGATGACGACGAGTGGCTGGAGCGACGAACGTGGTGTCGACAAGAATGGTACAGATGAATACGGTTTTTCGGCGTTACCTGGTGGTTTTGCATGGGTCAAAGATCCGATTTCTTACCAATCCCTGGGTACGCACGGGAGATTATGGAGTACTCATGAAATTGGCGACTGCTGTGTTGTTTATTTAGATGTTTGGTCTTCTCTACTTGACAATCTTCCCAAGTTTTACGCAAACTCCATTCGCTGCTTGAAAGACTAGCTTGGCCCCAACCGCCGATGCCGGTTTGCCCATTTTTTGTATCTTTACGCCCGTCAACGCACCATCCTGCCCCCAAAAAGCGGGACGAGACGAGAAATTTTAGCAGTTTTCAAATTCATACGATTCATACTGTATAATAAAGCAAATTGGATTTAAAGAAGACCAACTCAACATCCGCAATTTAGATAAAATTATCTTTGCATATGGAGTACTCATTTCGTTTTTGCGTTGTTATGCGTGCGGGATGATGGCTAAAGCAGCGCTCTTTGATGCGCCCATTTTTCCGTAAAAACTCAAAAACTGATTAATCACTGATTAATCGATTAATCACTTTTTCCCTATCATAAAAATTGCGTTTTTTTCGTTCGAAAAAGCCTTTTTTCGCTGGCATGAAAATTGCATAAAAAAAAGCATGAAAAAGAGTAACAAAATAATTCGTAAGAAACCTATTCCCCAATCTTTTGCGGGACAAGTATATCTTGACCCTAGATATGAACCCGCTTTTAAGGAACTTTTTGACAGCGAGGATGCGTTGAAGGATTTTCTTGATGGCGTACTTGGTCTTGAAGGTGATGACAAGATTAGGACTATTAAATTTGTCTTTGACAAATCGATTCGTTTTCGTGTACCACAAAGTAAAAAGATTATTTTTGATGTCTTTATAACGACTAATTCGGGGCGCTATCTTGATGTCGAAATGCAAAAATTGGATCATGATTTTTTAGTAGACCGTATTGTTTTATATAACGCATTCCTGGTAATCAAAGGAAAAAAAGAAATGGAGCGTTCTGAGGAATTCTTGGCTTTGTCCAAGGAAAAAAAAGAAAAGAAGCGTTATGAACTTCCTGAGACCATATCTATTTGGATATGCGATTTTGAGTTGCCTTATGCAAAGGGGGAATACAAAGATGAATGGGCCGTTTACAGCCAGTGTTCCATCCGAAATGGAAGGGCTATACCCATCTTTCCTAAAAATAGATATATTTTCTTTAGTTTGCCCAATTTCAAGAAGACGCTAAAAGAGATCGATGGCTCTGTAGATGCGTGGTTGTATCTGTTGAGTCATGCTGGTGACGGCGGCGAATTACCTGATTTCGGTAGTGATATTATCAGAGATGCTCTTGATCGTATTCGGGTGGATAATGCAGATGACAAACTTCTATTAGACCAGGAGAAATATATGTCGTTAAAAGATGATTACCGGATTGTTCTGGCTAGTGCTATAATTCGTGCTAAGGAAGAAGGCCGTGCAAGAGGTCTTGCAAGAGGTCTTGCAGAAGGTCGTGCAGAAGGTCGTGCAGAAGGTCGTGCAGAAGGTGCTCGGGAAAAAGGACGTAAAATTGCTGCATTTCTTCGTGCGAAGGGAGTATCGGAGAATCTGATTTTAGACGCTCTTGCACAGAAATAAAATAATCTGCATTTCAAAATTATATATATTTCCCACATCACCATCAAAAACATTAGGAGCTCCTATGGCAATAAACCACAATCTCTTAACGGGACAGTTCCGTCCTCTTGGCGAAAACAAAGTTGAGCATTCCCTTTCTGCAACCCAGAAAGTTTTGCCCACACATACGGGGAAAAAGGCCATGCGCCACTTGACCCCGCGAAATCGCAAGCCTAAACTCGAACAATCGTAACAGTTGCGGTTATTCAGTTTTTTGTATTTTTGGCTTCGTGAACGAAAATCCTTTTGAACTTCTAAAAACTAGCGACCGCAGCAAAGCTCGCCTTGGAGTCATCCATACAGCTCATGGCGACGTGACAACGCCCGTGTTTATGCCGGTGGGGACGGCGGCGACTGTCAAGGGGCTTACGAGCCGCGACATCCGCGAACTTGATGCCGAAATCATCCTTGCGAATACGTACCACTTGTATTTGCGACCGGGCACAAAGCTTATTGCCGAAGCGGGCGGAGTGCAGAAGTTCATGAGTTGGAACAAGCCGATGCTCACGGACAGCGGCGGATTTCAAGTGTGGAGCTTGAAACAGTTCCGAAAGATTACCGAAGAGGGCGTCCAGTTTAAAAGCCTGCTGGACGGCTCTCTTCATTTGTTTACGCCGGCAAGCGTGATGAATGCGCAGCGCGAAATCGGTGCGGATATCATCATGGCGTTCGATGAATGCACTCCGTATCCGAGCACCGTCGAAGAAGCGGAAAAGTCGCTGGCGCTCACGCTCAAGTGGACGCGCGAAGCGAAGGAATGGCTGGAGGCGAATCCGCCGATTCATGACTACCCGCAGTATTTCTTTGGCATTGTCCAAGGCGGCATGCACAAGGAACTGCGCCAGAAGTCTATCGAAGCGCTCAAGGAAATTGCACCGGACGGTTATGCGATGGGCGGGCTTTCGGTAGGTGAGCCTGTCGAAACGATGTATGAAATCGCTGACTTTTGTACAAACTTATTGCCCGAGGACCGCGCCCGTTACGTGATGGGCGTGGGAACGCCGTGGAATTTGATTGAACTTGTAAAGCGCGGCGTCGATATGTGCGATTGCATCTTGCCTGCGAAAAACGCACAGGATGGATTAGTTTATACGAGCCGAGGCGTGTTGCGTTACAAGGGAGCCAAGTTTGCTCACCAGCACGATTTGCCGCTTGACCCGAATTGCGATTGCTATTGTTGCCGTAACTATAGCCGCGCTTACCTCCGCCATCTTTTCAAGGAAAAGGAACCGCTTGGCTGGACGCTTGCGGCGATTCACAATTTGCATTTCTACATCCATTTGATGAAAGATGTCAAATCTCACATTGCAGACGATACCTTCGAAGAATGGGCTGATGAGCAAGTGAAAAAGCTGCAAGAAAATGCCGAATGATGCCTTTGCGTAGCATATAAAACTGCAGCTGTAGCAAATAGAAAACAAGTTTTGATGAATTGCATTTGTGTCAAAAAAAATCATGGATAATTTTGAAATTTCCTTAAAAATTTGTGTATATTTGCAGAAAAAAAGGAGGAAATATGTCCAAAATTTTTCACTGTCTTTTTTGCTTGCTCATTGTGGGGAATGCGTTCGCCGGGATAAAAGGGGATACAATTTATATCAACTATGACTTGCAGGGTGGAAAGAATAATCCTGAAAACTTATCTTCTTATTTGTATAAATATAGCGATCGCTCGGACGCCCCTTCAATTAAATTTTTCTCGCCCACTAAAGACGGTGCCGACTTTCTGGGCTGGTATTTTGATTCGTCACCTTACGAGAATAACGCAATTACCTATGCTGATGCTGTTATTTCTGTCACCCGCACCCAAAATGGACGGTTGTCGCTTTATGCTCGTTGGGGAGTGAAGGCGAAAATCCCGCAACAGAACGAGTCGGGGTGTATGCTTGTCCACGATGCAGCAGAACTCTACGGTGCTGTAAAAGTTTCTGATAGCTTAATGCGCAAAAATAAACAAATTTGCGTTTCCATTGAAAATGATATCGTCGTTAACAAAAATCTCTTGGCTTCCGATGGAACCCCGAATGAGGGATCTCATTACTGGTGGAAACCTTTTGGGAATTTTATGGGTGTCATTGAAGGGAATGGTCACACAATCTCGGGCTTATATGGAAATGTTGGATTTGTTAATATTGCTGAAGGCGAATATAACGCTTTAATTCAAAATTTAGGAATTGTTGATTCTTATTTTGCTGGCGATGACTATGTTGGTTCTTTTATTGCAAATACGCTAGGTTTTGGAATTTCACTGAAGAATGTATATAGTACGGCTACTTTGGATAGCAGGGGCCGCTATGTCGGAGGTCTTGTCGGTTTTGCTCAAGTTCAACAAGACCATTGCGCGGAAGTTACTCTTGATGCTCCGATAAGCAAAGCCCCTCGTGCAGCCAACACTTATGACAATAACTATAATGCGGTAACTGTAGAAAACGCTTATTTTGCTGGGCGTTTAGTTGGTAATCGCGGAAGCGGTCTTGTTGGCGGGACTGATTTTGCCGTTTTCAAAAATACCTTCTTTGTAGGAACCGCTGAGGCGAAGAAGAATTTTTCGGCAATCAGCCAAAAAGGTGAGACTCAGTGTCAAGAATTTTCGAACTGGAAAGTCGTTGCTGAAAATACTTTTTACCTCGATTCCTTTACCAATGACGAGTTTGAAGCGAGTGCATCAACTGCTACCGCTTTTTCCGATGGAACTGTTCTTGAAAAACTCGTGAAGGGTTCCTGTTACCCCATTTGGACGCAAGAGGTTGGGAAGGACGCTTATCCAAAATTGAACGGCGTGTATTACGATATAACGTATGATTTGGCCGGTGGCATCAATGACTCTGTTAATCCGAATTATTACAAGCCTGAACAGGAAGCGTTGTTGAAGCCTGCGTCAAAGGATGGTGATGTTTTTGAAGGTTGGTTTGCCGATTCGAACTTTGCAACGCCGATAGAGAAAATTGCTGCTACGGATAAAGGAAATAAGAAGTTTTTTGCCAAGTGGAAAAAAGGTTATTCCATTACCTATGTGAATGATGGTTCTTATTCATCAGCGTTGAATCGTAATCCGCTTTACCGTTATGCGGATTCTGCAACATTTGTGTTGAAACAGCCCACGAAGAGCGGGAAGACTTTTGTGGGTTGGTACTCGGATTCTGCCTTTACGACTGCAGTGACAGAACTGCCCACGGGAAACACCGAAGATATCGTTCTTTACGCCAAATGGAGTGCCCGTGAAATCAAGATTTCGTACAATTTGGTCGGTGGTACTATGGGAGATGCGAAGAACCCGGACAAAACTCTGAACGGTGAAACGATTACGCTTAAAAGCCCGACGCGTGAAGGATACCTTTTCCTGGGCTGGCTTGGCACGGATGGGGCAATAATGAATGAACCTGGCGATTTTGACCGAACTTATTTTGTTAATTCAAAAAAAGATGAAATCGAATTTAAGGCTGATTGGACTTATGCTCCCCAAAAACCGGCTACGGATGCTGATGGCTGTTATCTTGTAACAAACGTTCATGAATTGTTCTATTTTGACGAAATTGCAAATAGCGTTTTAAACGAAAAACCGCCAATGAAATCTTGCATCAAAATCATGAACGATATCGTTGTAAACAAAGATGTGAATAGAGTCAATAATATTGACTGGCATCCGATGAACCATGAAAATAATTTCGTTGGAATCATATACGGAAATGGGCATACCCTTAGCGGCATGTTTATGGATTGCAATTATTTCTATAACGACAACTATAAAGTTTTTTATGGATTGATTGAAAATAAGCCCTACCAACAAGTTTATCCTGAAGTGCAGAATTTATACCTCGCGAATTTCTATTTCGCCAATGAGCTTTATGACAAGGTTTTGCTCAATTTAAATGGCGCTGATGGTGTTGGTAGCGGAAAAACGAATATCCGCAAGGCAATTGCCCCGACTCCGCTGAAAGCGATTCACGAACGTCGTTTTGATGCCAAAGGACGTAACTTGAAGATGCGTGCGAACTATGGGGTGTATTTTTAAGCGTGTAAAGCGGCTTTGTTGAAACGCTCTCTTTCATTGTCACCCCGGCCTTGGTACTCTTTGACCACTTAGCACTTTAGTGCTTATGTGGTCATGATCTGCGTATGGGGACGGGGACTGTGTTTTTATGCAACTTGTTTTTTTCGAGGTGACTTTGAGACGAAATTTGGCTTCATCTTTTCTGTTTTGGCCTGTTCGAGAAACATATTGATTAATGTTTGGTATGGAATGTTCGTTTTCTCGGAAAGCTTTTTGAAATAGCCTAAAACTGATTCGCTGATGTTTATGCAAATCGTTTTCTTCAATTTTTTTGCATATGTATGATGTATATTCGCAAAAGGGGTTTGTCAATAGCTCGAATTGCAGCGAAGTTGTTGGATTATTTGGTTGAACTTGGAACACTTGATTTAGGATATTGAAGAAGGTATATTTGAAATATGACTCTACCGATAATTACAATTCCTGTTTTGACTGGCGAAGTTGCTGAGGAATTTCTTCGTCTGACAGAGTATAATTCCAAATATTTGGCTGGTTCCGAATACAGCGCTGAAAAAGAAGAATGGTGTTGTCGCATTGTTGAAAATTCTAGACTGATCAATCAAACGTGTCGTGCATCTAAATGTTGTAATTTAATAGATAAAATGAACCAACGTATTGAAACACTGACAATTGGGGAAATCCTTAACGAAGAGTTCTTTCTTCCTATGGGATTATCTGCCTATAAGGTCGCTCAGGCAATTAACGTTCCTGTTTCAAGAATTCAGGACATTCTTCGTAATCGAAGGAGAATCACTATCGATACATCCTTGAGGTTGGCGAAGTTCTTTGGGGTGTCTGATGATTATTTCCTCTCCTTGCAAAACGATATTGATATTCGTAATCTTAAAATTGAATTGGCTGAAGAATTGGATAAAATTAAGGCATTCGTAGAGAATAAAAAGAGATAATTCCCTAACTCCAGTAAATACTTTGAAATTGTCATTTCAAACAGGATTGGAAATACCTTTTATTGAAATAATAATCTATATTTTCTCTAGACATTTTTATGAGCTTTTGCTCTTGTTCTCTACTTGAAATCCGCTAAATTTCAAAAAGTTACCAGAGAATGAGACGGACGCTCACGCAGATATGCTTTGGCGTGCTATACCCTGTATAGTGCAAAGGAGTGTATTTCGATAAAAACGGATTGTGTTACGTCATCCTGAACAATTGTGAAGGATCTAGTGAGGTGGCATGCCGTATTTTGTCGCCCATTTGGGGCGTGAGTTGTTTGTATTTATCTGGTGACGGGTCTTAGCGGAACCTCAAGTAGGTAAGTGCATTCAACTTCACGCCTTTTTTTGTTGTTTGAATATACTGGAATTTGGGCGAGCTCTAAGGAGTTTGCTTGATGCCAAAGAAAATACGAGAGGATGTTGTAAGAGAAAACTGTGGAAAGTACCTTGGTTTCGATATTGCAGAACCAGGAGTTCAACAGGGCGTTGGACAAATAACAACTTTTAATCAGCTTGGTATTAAAGGTAATATCAATAAACCTGATGGTTGGTATTTGCCAGACAATTATAGTGATGTTGCTATTATCCTTGAAACAAAGAATAGTGATGAGGATGTTGAATCATCAAAGTGGATTGATGAACTGAAAAAAAATTGTACAATTGTTTTAAATGCGGGAAGGACTAAAGTTGTTGGACTATTGCACAACGGCTATAAAACAAAGGGCTTTTTAAATAATCAGCCCATAGATATTCCTGATGAAGTGCAAAATAAACATTATTATATCGAATTAGTCAATAATCGAGTTATAGATAAAGAAAAAATTTATACAATTACTGCTAGAATTAATAACTGCCTTCATATTGAATTTGGCGTCAAAAACTTATATCATCGAATGATTTTTACAGCGTGTGCTTTGGTCGCGGAAAGATATGGTGCAAAGTTAAAGAATGTTAAGGATATGGGATACAATGTGTTCCGTAATCGAGTTTTCGACGTATTGTCTAAATCTCTTGAAAATGATAAACATCAGAATTCTAAAATAAGCATTGTACTTGATGTGTATTCTGAAATTCGAATGAATATCCAAGAAAATCAAGATGCCATAAATAAATTTATAGATTGCGTATGTGAAATATCTGATTGCATCAATTCAAACGAATGGCGTGGGGAAGATGTTATGGGTATTTTCTTCAATGAATTTAATCGCTATAAACGTAAATCAGATTCAGGTCAAATTTTCACGCCAGACCATATTACATCATTTATGTATAAACTTATAGGAGTCTCTTCCAATGATTATGTTGGAGACTTTTGTTGTGGTTCTGGTGCTTTCCTTGTAAAAAGTATGTCCTATATGATGAAGGCTGCTGGTGGTTATGATACGAAAAAAGCAAGAGAAATTCGTCAGGAACATTTATTTGGAATAGAATTTGATAGAGAAATTTTTGCTTTAGCTTGTGCCAATATGATGATTCATAAGGATGGGAAGACAAATTTGGAACAGATGGATACGACTTCCAATGAAGCTTGCGAGTGGATAAAATTGAAACCAATTACAAAAGTTTTGATGAATCCGCCTTATGAAAGAAAATATGGTTGTATTAAGATTGTTGAAAATGTTCTTGATTCTGTCAAGTCAGGAATCGATTGTGCGTTTATTCTACCGGATAAGAAACTTGAAAAAGAATCTAAAACTGTTATAAAAAGGATTCTGTCAAACCATAGGTTAACTAAGATTATCAAGTTGCCGGAACCTTTGTTTTTTGGGGTTGGCGTTACAACATCTATTTTTGTGTTTAGAACAGGTGAACCACAAAACGGAGCCGAAATTTTTGGATGCTATATGGAAGATGACGGGCTTGAAACGGTAAAAAATCAAGGTCGTCATGATGTGAAAAATAAATGGCAGGGTATTGAGGATTATTGGATTGATAGCATTAGTAAACTACGCGATGAGAAATATCATACTGACCAATGGATAAATCCAAAAGATCATCTATCGTATCAAATGCCAGAGAAACCTTTTGAAATTACGGAAGAGGATTTTCGAAAAACGGCGATGGATTACCTTTGTTTTAAAAAGGGAATTGACGTTAAAGAATTTGGAGAAAGCTTGTTGAATGATACTTTGTATTCAGAAAAGTTTTTCTCTGACAATGATGTATGTTTTGAGGGAAATAATGATTGAAATAGCTAATTGGAGACCTTTTTTAATTGGTAAAGAATTTAAAATCAGTCGTCCAGCGGAGCGTAGTGTAAAAAAATATAGTGATGGAAATGTTCCATTTGTTTCTTCTGGACATTATAATAATGGTATTGTTGGTTATTTAGAAAAAAAGAGGGATGATGATTTTGAAGATGGAAATTGTATTACAGTCAGTCCTGTAGATGGGTGGGCTTTTTATCAAAAAATGCCTTTTCTTGGTCGTGGTGGTGCTGGATCTTCAATAATAATTCTTCGTAATGAAAAACTAAATGAAATGCGAGGTTTATTTGTTTGTTCTGTAATTCGTCGTGTTTGTGCAAATTGGTTTTATTCTGATATGGGCGGTGAGGAAGCTTTAAAGGATACTGTTATTCAATTACCTTCGACTCCTAATGGATTGCCGGATTGGATGTATATGGATTTATTCATGAAACGGTTTATGGATGAATCTGAAAAAAGGCTGAAATGGTTAGGGCGTAAAAATTTAACAAAGAATTATGTTGATGTTAGATTGTGGTCGGAGTTTAGAATCGCTGATTTGTTTGAAGTTCACAAGGGTTCCCGATTAACAAAGGCTAATATGAAGGAGGGGAGGATAAAATTTGTAGGTTCTTCATCAATGAATAATGGAGAAACTGCAAGAGTGTCGAATAGTGAATGTTTGCATCCTGCAAATACAATATCTGTTTGTTATAATGGAAGTGTTGGAGAAACATTTTATCAAGAGGAAGAATATTGGGCTTCTGATGATGTTAATGTGTTGTATCCTTTGTTCAAATTGACTAGAAATATAGCGCTATTTATATGTCCGATTATAAAATCCCTAGGGCAAAAATATGCATTTGTTAATAAGTGGAAAAAAGAGGTTATGGAAAATACTCTTATAAAACTTCCAGTAACAACAACAAGCGAACCTGATTGGGCTTATATGGAATCTTATATGCAGCATATTATGGATGATTCGGAAAAGAGAATCGATTTTTTGAAATCAAAAATAAGCGAATCTGTTGCTTAATTTGTTTTTCGCGTTAGGGATAGTGACCCCTTGGGGCGGAGACTTGCTTGCAAGGCTTCGTTGCAAGAGTGGCGCGGGTGCACCGGTTGTGCGCACGGGACGCCTTGCAATATAGCCCGACCCGGCGGAGCCGGGGGACGCCCGAGAAAATTGTGTTGCTTGCATTGTGCTCGCGAAAAATGTATATTACAGGTATCTCAAGATGCTGATATGAAAGCTATTAGACCTGTATCCGATTTACTTGATTGTTTGGATGATATTTCCCAAACTGTTCATGAAACTGGGCGTCCTGTGTTCTTGACAAAGGATGGTTATGGTGATATGGTTCTTATGAGTATGGATGCTTATGAGCAAATCCAAGTAGAAAACGAAATATATGCAAAGTTGCATGAGGCTGAACTACAAGCTGCAAAATCAACCAAACGCTATACATCAGAAGAAATTCTCAAGGAATTGATTCAAGGTGTTCTATTGGATTGATGAAGACTGCAAAAATGTTACCATAGCACGAGTTTTGTATAATCGTAGGGACTTAGTTTCGATCTTCTAAAGATCTTTCAAAATTTTCTAAATTTGGCGGCATGATCAGTATTACTAAGCTTTTGATGGATGCCCCGAATTTTGGGGATTCTCTTCGTTACGAACCTCATGCGCATGCTGCGAAGAATGGCGTGGGGGCGGGGCGCGGTCCCGTGGTTGTTTGGAATTGCACGAAGACTTGTAATTTGAAGTGCGTTCACTGTTATGCCCGATCCGAGGCGATTAAGTACCAGAACGAGCTTTCGCACGAAGAGGGAATCAAGCTTATTGATCAGCTGGCGGAATTCAATGTGCCGGTGCTGTTGTTCAGCGGTGGCGAACCGCTTTTGCGTCCGGATTTTTTTGAACTCGCGAATTACGCGGCAAGCAAGGGCATCCGTCCGACGATTTCGACGAACGGTACTTGCATTACGCCGGATGTGGCGCAGAAGCTCAAGGCGATGGGTGTGGGTTACGTGGGCATCAGTCTTGATGGTTGCGAAGAGACTCACGACAAGTTCCGCGGTAAGCCGGGCGCGTTCCAGTTGGCATTGCGCGGTATCCGCAATTGCGTGGCGACGGATCAGAAGGTGGGCTTGCGCTTCACGATTACTCGCTACAACGTGCAGGACTTGAACGCTATTTTCGATTTGCTCGAAGCGGAAAATATTGACCGTGTGTGCTTCTATCATTTGGTGTATAGCGGTCGTGGTTCTGCGATGGTTGCAAACGACTTGAACCATGAAGAGAGCCGCAAGGCGATGGACCTCATTATTGACCGTACTTTGGACTTCAAGAAGCGCGGTGTGAACAAGGAAATTTTGACGGTTGACAACCACGCCGATGCTGTTTATTTATACCAGCGCATGAAGCGGGAAGACCCGGTGCTTGCAGAAAAGGTTTTGGAACTAATCCAACGCAATGGCGGTAATCGCAGCGGTATGGCGTTTGGCAATATTGATAGCGTCGGCAATGTGCATCCGGACCAGTTTACGCAATACATCACGCTGGGGAATGTTCGCGAACGTAGCTTTGGCGACATTTGGACGGATTTGTCGAACCCGATTATGGCGGGGCTCAAGGACCGCAAGCCGCTTTTGAAGGGACGTTGTCCGAAGTGCGCATTCTTGAATTTGTGCAATGGCAACTTCCGCACGCGTGCCGAGGCGGTGACGGGCGACTTCTGGGCCGAAGATCCGGCTTGCTATTTGACTGACGAAGAAATTGGGTTATAAAAGTAGGAAGTAGGCAGTAGGAAGTAGGCAGAATAATTCGCAATTAGGATTTATTGATGTGTCATCCTGAGCGGAGAGCCGCAGGCTCGAAGTCGAATGGATCTAGTTATTTTAAATGAGTGAATTAAATCAACATCTTCTCGCGATTATTCAAGACGGTTTTCCGTTGGTGGAACGTCCGTATTTGCGTTTGGCGGAAATGCTGAATGAACTGGCTACGAATTGTGATAGCGTGAATAATGTAGGTGAAAAGTGCGCGAATCCAGTCGTTTCAGAACAAGATGTTTTCGAGGCTGTCGAACGTTTACGTGCTTCGGGCGTGATTCGTCGCATTGGCGGGGTTTACGATTCCAAAAAGTTGGGATTTATTTCGAGACTTTGTGCGGGAAAGGTTCCTGCGTCGTCGCTTGATTTTTATGCGGAACCGCATGAGCAGACGGCAATGGAAAAGTTTGCGGCTGCGGTGAAAAAAGTGCCTGGGATTACGCACAATTACATCCGCAGTCACGAATACAATGTGTGGTTTACAGTCATTGCCGAAAATGAAACTGCAATTCAGACGATTGTCGATAAACTTTGTGATGCAACGGATTTGCACGATGTGCATGTGATGTCGGCAACGCGAAAGTTTAAAATCAATACGGTGATGAGGGGCGCTAGCGCGCCAGTGGTTAGTAAACAGTGGTTAGTAAACAGGGATAGCGACGAAAGAGAAAAAACGGATGTCATTCCCACGAAGGCGGGAATCTCCTCGAAGGATCTCACCGCTTCCGACAAGCTCCGCATTCGCACATCTTGCGAAGACATTCCGCATTCGCTTACGCCGTTTAAGGATTGGGGCGTTTCGTGCGATGAACTCCGTGAGGACATTGCCTCAAAACGGATGCGCCGCTTTGGAGCAATTCTCCGTCATCAAAACGCTGGCTTTGCATTTAATGCGATGGTTTGCTTTAGAATAGTAGACAGTAGGAAGTCGGACAAATGCGAAGATCGAGAGTCGCATCCATGCTTGCATGGATATGACCGAGATCAGCATTTGGGATCTATCCAAGTAGGAAGTGACGAAAGAGGCGAACGCTGCGGGGCTGCAATCGCGCCAGTGGTTAGTAAACAGTGGTTAGTAAACAGGGATAGCGACGAGAGGCGCGTCATCCTGATTGGCGAAGCTGCGAAGGATCCAGTAAAGTCTTGCGACTTGATTGCTCAAGCAGGTTCGCTTCTAGCTTCGAATCTGCATATTTCTCATTGCTATGAGCGTCCTTCCTTTGAAGGCTTTCCGTATAACGTATATGCGATGATGCACGCTAATTCTGCGGAGCAACTTAACCAATATATTGCGGACTGTGTGAAATCCCTAAATGAACTCCAATCGTCTCCCGTCGATTACGTTGTACTCCGTTCCGTGCGAGAACTCAAGAAGACGAGCTTCAAGTTCTTTGCTTGAAATCATTTGTTCTAGAATCTGTAGCCTACACCAAGGTAGGTGAGTCCGCGTTGTCCCCATAGTAAAAACGGTATTTGAAAACGGACTGATACGGGATACCCAATTTCTAGTCCCAATAAAGTGATATGACCCATTGGAAAAAACTTCTTTCTCATAAAAGCCATTCCAAAATCAATCTCAAAAAATGGATTTACGAATGCTTCTGGACTTCTACCGTTGATTTTGAGTTTTCCCATTAGGGAGATTAGAGGAAATTCTGCAAGGGCCGAGTTTGCGATAATTCCTACTTCTATGTTGTTGTAAAACATATATCCATAATCAACGGATATCGCTCCATAAGAACACTCAAAGAGTTTATCGCATTGATCATCAAAAAGGTGAGCCAATGAAGTGCCGAAATCACTTAGAGTTATAAAGTTATACTCAATTCCGAAGCTATGGTGCCGAAATGGATCTTTCTGAATGCCTTTTTTCGCTGTGTCCATTTCAGTCTGTGCAGCATCGGCCTGCGATACTAGAAATAACGAAAAAAACATAGTAAAAAGAAATCTTTTAAACATATCAGAAGCCCCATTGCAAGATGAATTTGTATAAATAAAATATAAAATTTACTGTTTTGGAATGCACAAAAAAAGTTTTTTCGTTGTAAAAAACGTTTGCTTTGATGTGAATTATCCATCATTACGTGAGATGGAATGTAATTTTTCTATCTTTGGACCATGCGCAAAATATACATGGCAGGAATGAGCCACAAGGTGGCAGAAATCGCAATCCGCGAAAAATTTTATATCCCGATGGATGTAAAGACGGATGCTTTGCAAAATTCCCCGTTCGATGAACTTCTGATTTTGGCCACGTGCAACCGCACGGAGGTCTATGTAGCGAGCGACCGCGATTTGGATACCGCCGAATTGGTTCGTTATGTTTGCGGTCTCGCTCATCAGAGTTATGATGATTTTGCAAAGTTCTTCTACACGAAAGCGGGCGAGGATGTTGTTCATCACGTGATGAACGTGTGTGCGGGGCTTGATTCCGTGGCCATGGGCGAGGACCAAATTTTGCACCAGATTGACCGTGCTTACGAAACGGCGCACCAGCTCAAGGCGACGGGCAACAGTTTGAATAAACTTTTCCAGAGTGCAATTCATACGACAAAGCGAATCAAAACCGAAACAAACTTGAGCAAGCTCAGCTGCAACATCCCGTTTTTGGCGATGAAGCAGGTGCAAAAGACTTTTGACGATTTGGAAAACCGCACGGTTTATATTGTAGGGCTTGGCGAAATGGGTTCGCTCATGCTCAAGTACGTACAAGAGAATACGACGAAGATTTTTGCGAGTAGCAGGACGTTCGCGAATGCGGAAAAATTTGGCGATGTCTTGACCCCGGTCCGTTTTGAAGACCGCTATAGCGTTGTGGGCAAAAGCGATGTGCTGATTCTTTGTAGTGCAAGTCAGGAACCGATTATCACGAAGGACGAATTTGAAAAGGCAATTTCGTGTCAGCAGAATGGTGTCGCGGAAGCCTCGTGTCATCCTGAGCTGCGTGAAGGATCCAGTGATTTAAAAAACGGGAATTCTTTAACAAAGCGCCTTATTGTTGACCTCGCGAACCCGCGCAATGCGGAATCTTCGATTGGCGATTTGCCCGGCGTTCAATACGTTTGCGTCGATGATTTGGAACAAATTGTGTCTGAAAATCGTCGATTGCGAATGATTGAACTCGAAGCGGCACAAACGATTTTGCAACAAGGTATTGAAGATTTTATGCAATGGTATCGCATGGACGATATCGCGAAAGATATTCATGTTTTTGCAGAAAAGATGGTAGCGACTGCGAATGACGAAGCTGAAAAGTTGATGCGTTCGCTCCCGGAAGTGTCTGATGCGGACAAGAATCGCATTCGGATGATGTATGTGCGCTTTGCCAAAAAGATGGCCAATGATTATTTGTACAAGGTAAAAGATTCTAATTCAGCCGAAAACGTGATGACGTACTTGAAATGTCTTCGTGAATGCAATTAGGAGGCGGCAATGAAACTTCGTATTGCGACTCGCAAAAGTGCTTTGGCGTTGGCCCAGACGACGATGGCCGCAGATGCTATCGTTGCGGCGAATAAGAATTCGAATGCTACGACGGTTTCGGCAACGGCATCTGCGATAACCTCTGCGACGGATGTTGCTTCTACTGCGGAGCCTCTGACGTATGAACTTGTCTCCATGACGACAGAAGGCGATCGCCGTTTGGACAAGTCGCTTGCGAGTTTTGGCGGTAAAGGCGTGTTCATCAAAGAACTCGAAATTGCACTCCTCGAAAATCGCGCTGACATTGCAATTCACAGCCTTAAGGACATGCCTGCCGAAGTGCTGCCACAATTCAAGCTTGCCGCAGTCTTGAAGCGTGAAGATCCGCGTGATGCGTTCCTTTCTCGTGGTGGTGCTGATGGCATTCGCTTTATGGATTTGCCGGCTGGTGCACGCGTCGGGACGGGGAGCATTCGCCGTATCGTCCAGCTGAAGGCGCTTCGCCCGGATATTGAATACGTGCCGATTCGCGGGAACATCCAGACGCGCATAGGCAAACTTGCAGAACTCGATGGCGTTGTACTCGCGGCGGCGGGCCTCAAGCGCATGGGCCTTGCAGACCAAGTGACGGAATATTTTAGCACCGAGCAAATGCTCCCCGCCAGCGGTCAAGGCATTTTGGCGATTGAAACTTTGAATGTTGCCCGCCAAAATTTGTACAGCTCTCGTCATTTGGAATCGGATTTTAACGGTTGTCATCCTGAGCGAAGCGCGAAGCGCGAAGTCGAAGGATCTAGTGATGTTTCCGAGTCCCTCGCGCAAATTCTAGCACGTGCGAATGATCTAGAAACGTTCTGAATAGCCTCCGCCGAAATGGCTTATTTGAAAGCTCTCAATGCTGGGTGCCAGTTCCCGGTGGCGAGTTTTGCA
>JAEEGK010012870.1_pt1 | contig 18943 bp, 10 predicted proteins | sample 8958771 | NCBI WGS metagenome assembly JAEEGK01 (sample SAMN16246547, study PRJNA631951) | gut metagenome | biome: gut microbiome; feature: rumen; material: SC-attached | host: Bos | place: Iran: Karaj | collected 2018-10
GAGATATACTCTAAATCAAATAAAAATTGTACATGCACACAGGCACGGATTTCCAACATTTCTAAAAACTATTCAAATAGAAGAAAAAGGAGGATATGAATTATATAAATCAGGTAATATTTAAAATCTTTTTACCTTCAATTTCATTGAAATAATCAATAACTCCTTTTATTTATTTATTAAATAATTGTTATAAATTGAAGGTTTTGGCATAGAATCAACCAATTTAATTTTAAATATTATTGGAGTTTTTGTTTTATTTCTGAATTTTTTCCTAATAAAATATTTAAATAATTTAAATTTGGTATTTGAATATTATTTTCTTCATTTTTCTTTTCATTTATTATTTTTCTTTTGAAGAAATATTCATTGATAGTATTAAATTTTTATTCTTTTTTTTAATAAACCTTTGTTTTGTGATATTGAAGATTTATTCGTTGAATTTTCTGCTGTTTTATTTAAAGAATTATTTATTTCTTTGATAATATTAAATTTTATTTTTTGATTTCCTTTTTTTTTAAATTTTTTGAGGTTTGAGTATAAATTAAAGGGGAAATTTTTGATTTAATGCATATATATATTTTTTTAATGTTTGTTTTTGGTATTTAAAAATTAAAGATATTAAATTACTTTCTTGGTTTTTAAATTTTTTTGGAATCATGATTGTCAATTTATATTTGTAACCATCCCTACTTCCCTTTTATTTATTTGTTGATTGGAACTTAATATTGTGAAATTAATCTGTTTTAACATTAGATTTGAGAAATATATATTATGATTTTTTTATTGATGAAAATATATTATCAAAAAATTTCCTAATCTCAAAACTTATATTTGTTTTATTTTGTTTATATAAATTATTATAATCTTTTAATTTTTTAAAAAATTAGACAATTGAGAATGAATATTATTATTTTATGGATAATATAAAAATTCTTCTGAATATATGTCATTATAAGAAAAAGCTTTTAATCTAATTTATTCATTTGTTTTATTTTCATTTAATAAAATATTCACAATAAATATTCATTTAATTTTTTTAAAACTATATTTAACATTGTCAAAAAAATTAAAAAAATATTTACAAAAAAATTTTTTAAAACTTAAATGAAAAATAAAAAAAAAATAATATAATGTAATGATTTAAACATAAATTTATTAAAAATAAAAAATGGAAGATGAAGAAAATAAATCAACAGAAGAAAAGGCAATAGATAAATATGGATTTAATTCCTTAAAACCAGAAAAAGAATTATTAAAACATCAAGAATGTTCTCAATCAAAGGGGAATTTATATGAAGGAGCATTTTATTTGTGTTCGCAAGTAGAGGAAAAAGATTTTATTATTTGTGCACATTGTGCTAAAAATTGTCATAAAGGACATAAACATAAAAAAGTTCCAAAAACTGATAATTTAAAATGTAAATGCGCTGCAAATGGTCATGAATTTAAATTAAAATTAAATAAAAAAAATGAATGTTTTTATCAAACCTTTTTTAATTATGCACCAAATTTTGGATATTTTTATTTGGGTAAACCTGAAAATAAAAAAACTTATTGTGCTGTTTGTGCTAATTTTTGTAGAGTTGAAACTCCAATGGAAAGAAATATGAAAACTCAAGTTAAAATTGAAGAAGATAAAAAATGTATTTGTCCTTTACATAAAACTGAAAGTGCTATTGATTTAAAAAATGATTTTATGGAACATAGAAGATTTTCTACTCAATTAAAGAATTTCAGTTATAATTTATTTTTCAAAAGTCAAATTATTAATGAATTAACTAAAGAAACTTTAATAAATGCTTTAAAAGATTGTCAAACTAAAAGACAAAGTTATCCACTTGCTCCTAAAGATTTTTTAGAAAATCAAGACACTGAAGCTGTTGTTGAATTATTTTATATTTTTTCAATGTATTTTAGAAATAAATACTTTTATTTATTAGAGGATATATTTGATGAAGCTCAAATTGAAGAGTGTTTTAATATTATTAAATTTTCAACTGTTGAAGGAATGGATAATTTTTTCCAAAGAAATAAAAACCAAATTTATTTAGCTAATATGCTTTTTTCAATTGATGTTAGACATTATCATATTAAAAATGGAAATAAATATAATATATTAACTATTCAAAATATGAATGTTGAACAAAGAAAAAAATTCATTCATGATTTTAGAGTTAATTCTACTATAAGAGGAAGACATGAAAAAATTATTCAAGGAATGTTAAAAAGTTATGAAAAATTAATAAATGAATATTTTTCTAATAAAGAAGTCATGACAAAAATAAGAACAGTGGTTTTACCTTTAATGTTAAAAGCCTTTAAATATGTTATAAAATATAATATGATTTCTGAAGAAAATGCAGAAAGATTTTTTATGATATTAAATGAAACAATTCAAATTAATAATGAATTTAAGGGAAATATGGAATTTGACGATGATATGTTAGAACAAAATAATATAAAAAAAGTAAGTATATTACAAAATACTTATGAACCACTTCCTTTTGATTATGTTGAAAAAATTGAAGTAATTGAACCAATTGAAAAAGAAAATGAAAATAAAGGAAGAGAAAATGATAGACCTAAAAGACAAGATTCTTTTGTTTTTGAAAGATTAACTTATTCTTTAATTATGAAATCGATATTTTATTATTTGTTGTATCAAAATGATAAAATGGTTCTTGAACATTTAGATAATGAAAGTAAAGATTTTGAATTTGTTATAAATTCTGAAAGTAAAATTTTCCAAATTATTCAAAGTTCCTTTTATACTACTTTAGGTCAATATGATTCTTTTATTGAAAGATTAACCATTGAAGAAAAAGAAAATTTTCATAATGTAACTAATTGTGTTTTAAAACTAATGTGTGCTAAACATAATAATTTTTATGTTAAATCTCTTAGAAATTTAAAATTAATTTCTGATGAAAAAGTAAAATTAGATGAAACAATGTTAAAAGATGTAAAAAGTAAAATTAATAGATTACATGCTTATTCAAGATATTTCTTTATTTATAGAATGGATTTCCAAACGCATGCAATTGAAGGAAATAAATTATTTAAAGATTTAGAAAATTATTTCAGAAGTGAAATTCAATATATTGAATTAGATAAAAAATATGAAATGTTTCTTAGAGAAAAATCAGATAATGAAATGAAAAAATTAAAAGAAATTCAAGAAGTTTTAGGTCAGACTCAATTAATTACAGTTTTAGATGAATATATATCAATTAATGGAAGTGGAGGTGCTTTATATTTATTAAATGCGACTTCGATGGATGAAATTATTCCCGATGGTCATAGAAGGAAATTTATTCTTAAATTATTGTATTTATATATGATTTATGAACCACAAAATGCTACTTTAGTTATGAATCTATCTGCAAGAAGTTTATGTTCTTTTTTCATTTTTATTTATAATGATTTCTTCGATTTTCTCGAAAGATTAATGGAGGTTATGTTCAGCACTGAATATTATTATGCTAATTATAATTTCTTTATGAAAATTGCAAAAGAAATTAAAAGAATAATGTTTTCTTATTATATTGGTAATGATTTTGCTGCTGTATATACTAGATATATTCAACTATATCATCAATTATTAATTAAAATTAAAGACAATAATACACAAGTTATTGAATTTGTTCCTTTATTCCAAGATATTGTAAAATTAGAAACAAATAATGAAGAAAATAATGCACCAGCTTTAATGATAAAAGACTTTTTAGAACATCCAAATCAACAACAATCTGTTAATAAAACTGATAAAAATTATGTTGAAAATTTATTTATAAGTTATATCGATTTTATGGGAACTTTATATTCTACTGAAATAAGTAAATATATGAGTGATATTAGAATTTCCGATAATATTACTTATAATAACATTATTGATATTTATATTAGTAAAATACAAGAGGGAAATTATGAATTTAATCCTAAATTATTATACCCTATTTTAAAGTATTATATTGAAATTTCACTTCCTTTTAGATTAAATTTAGTTTGTTCTATTGATATATTGAGAGATTTATTATCTGATTTAAATTTACCTTCTGAACAAGAAAATACAAATAATATTTTAAAATTAAATGAAAATAAATATGTTGAATATATTAATAAATATGTTGATATTATTAAAATTAGAAGAATGAATGCAGTTATTAATCCAATATCAATAAGAGAAATATCACAAGAAATTGATAAACAAATAAAAAAATTTTACGAAGTTATTAAATTTGTGGATAATATTTTCATGCAATTTGAAGATATATTAAATTATTATATTCATCATAAAAACCAATTTTCTTCAATTTTATCATTAAAAGTAATATTATATAAATTCTTTGATAATATATGTGTTAGAACCTCATATTACTTAATGAAAGTTTTAGAAATTTATAGTCCTTATTTACAAGGAGAGAAATTTGAAAATATATTTAAATTTATATTCCATTTTGTTCAAATAACTTTATTGTTTTATGATAAAATTGACTCATTTTATTGTAGAGAGAGAAGTCATGAAGAATTTAGTAAGACAGTCGATTTAAAAAAGTATGAAAGATTAACAATTTATACCTCATTAACTAAAGAAGAATATTTAAATTTAAAAGATCTGTTTATAAAAATGCAAGATTTAAAATATTATGCAGTAATGAAATATATGGAAATATATAATAATGTTTTAAATATAATAACAAAACCTCAAGATGAAGAAGAAAAAAAAGAAGAAGAAAATAAACATTTTAAATATATAGATTCTTTAATAGAAAAATACAAAGAAGTTCTTCAAGAAGATAATAAGTTTACTGATTTTGAAAATTCAAATAATTTAACAGCTCCAATCGATACTAAATTCTTTCGTTTATTTAAAAATGATTTTGTTTCATCTTTTGATTTAGCAAAAATAAAACATTTAACTTTCTTTATAAGTATTATGGAAGGAATTACTGATGTAGCATATTCAAAAGATCAAGCTGAAAAAGATAAATTTTCATCAGCTTTACAAAGAATAGCAAATGACACTGATGCAAATAATTTAATAATGGTTATGACATTTAGTTGTGTAAATGAAGTTTTAACTAGTTTTATATTAAGAACAGAAAAACAATGCTCAAAGAAATCTTTTCATTGTTACATCAATCAAAAAATAACAAGATTCTTCCAAATATTATGTGAAGGAAATAATCTAGCAATGAAAAAATATTTATTTGAATTTATTGGAAGTGTAACTGAACCTCCTTTATTTTCTAATTTTAAATATCAACATATCTCAATAATTGAACATATAAGTTCGGATGAAGTCAGACAAATACATGAAGATTTAAGTAGAAAAGATGCTTTTAATAAAGGGAAAAAACTTAATTTAAATGTATTAAATAAAGATAAAGAGAAAGAGAAAGATAAAGATAATAAATCAGATAATGAAAGTTCATATAGTAAAAGTGCAATTGGGAAAAAAAGAACAAGTATAGCTAATACAATAGAAAGTTTTGATGAACAAAGTCAAATAAATTCTCGTTTATTAAGTTTTTTCAATATTATAAGTAATAATATGAAATTATTACTCTTAATCTTTAATAAAGAAATCATTAAAATTTTACCACCTTTATTTAAAAATAATAAAGAAAAAATATATAAAGGTTGTATAGAAATGTTTGGTGGATATAAAGATTTAATGATTGAAATGATTCAAGGACATAGGTTTTATGAAGATATTTTTTCAAAAAGTGAAATGAAAGAATTACAAGGTGAAGGTTCTTCTTTTTATCATTTATGTTCTTCTATTTCAGTTTATAATAAAGATGATAGTTTAGCATATGATCCTTTTACTGAAGGAATAAAATTAGATTTCTTACAAATTATCCAAAATATTGTTTGCCAAGATTATTTATTTGATTTAAATAAACCAAATTTCCTTTTTGAATATATGGATACTAATAGAATGCAAATTTTAGTAGGATTATATATGGTTCATGTTTATTTCCATTTTGTAGAAGATAAAATATTGGATAGTGCAAAAAGCGAGAAATTAGATAAATTAAGTTTAACAAAAAATAGTTTAGATGAACTTGTTAAGAAATATAGAAGAAAAGCAGAAATGAAAAATGATTCTTATTTAAAAATGGCATATCAGTTATTTTTAATTTTAACAACTTTAAAGGAAAGATATCAATTAAGTGAATTAAATGATTTCTTTGCTTTAAAAAATCAGAATTTTAAAGAAGAAGAAGAAACAAAAAATAATTTGATTGAAGGTGACATAAATAATAATAGTAAAAATGGAACAAGAGAAAATGAAGGTCTTTCAACAAGAATGTCAGGAATAAATTTAAGTCAGAGAATAAGAAGAGGAGAAACTCAATATGGAAGTCAAATCAATTTATTGGAAAAATTGGATTTAAATGAAGAAAAAGAAATTAGAATTAGTCCAGAAGATTATAGAGAAGAAATATTATTAGGAATTAAATTTTTATCTCAAATTTTAAAGAAAGTTGAAATCTTTAGGAAAATTCCTTTAGTTGATGGAGGATTTGAAGAAAAAACATATTCAGTTTATTTCCAAGAAATCCCTGAAACCAGTTTAATTGATAATACAAGTATAGAAAGATTAAATCAAAGTGCTGATAGAACTAATAGAATAACAAAATTAAGAAGTATTTTAAATATGTTACCTGATTATTTACATGAAATTGATTATAAATTTAAAAATTATCAAGATACTAAATATGAATTTTTATTTGATTTTGATTTTAATTATGCAGATATATTTAATTGTCTAGTTTGTTTATTTTTAAATATAATGTTCATATATTGTTTAAATACTCCAAATATTCAATTTTATCGTAATTTAATAAATATATTAGAAACATCATTAGTAGGAATAAATATTTGTTTCATATCATTATTTGTCTTCACAAAATATCCTTTATATAAAAGCTTACTTTCAGTAAAATTATCAAAAGAACTTGAAAACAAAGACTTAATGTATTATTTCCGAGTATACATATGGGATTCCCTTTTATATAATAAAGAAACTTCTTTAATTAATTTAGTGATATTTGCAGGAATCTTAGTAATAATGTCCCAATATGATGCTCTTTTCATAGGAATTCAAGTAATTATTATATCTAAATTTGTTCCAACAATCCAAGATATATTATATGCTTTTTATAGTAGAGCAGATCAATTAATGTCTATGATATTCTTCTTAGCTATTTTAATGCATGCTTTTGCAACTTATGATTATAATTTCCTAAAAGAAGAGTTTGCATTGACTCAAGAAGATGGAACAGTCCTTCATGCATGTTCTACATTATTAGAATGTTATATAACTTTATTTAATAATGGTGTAAGAAGTGGAGGTGGAATAGCAGATATTTTACCAGAAAGAGAATTTCATACTTTCTTATATTTTGAAAGATATATTCATGATATGATCTTTTTTGTTGCTGTTATTTTAATGTTAATGAATATGATTAATGGTGTTATTGTTTCAGCTTTTGGTCAAATAAGAGAAGAGACAACTGCTCTTGAAGATGATGTTAGAAATGTTTGCTTTATTTGTGGTGCTAGAAGAGATGATTTAGAAGAAGAAAAAATAGATTATGAAGAACATATTAGGAAACATAATTTGAAAACTTATGTTAGATATTTAATTAGTTTACTTTTAACTGAACAAAGTGATATGAATGAAGATCAGTATTATGTTAGTAATTGTTTGCAAAGTGATAATGTAGATTTCTTCCCTAAACATGTTTCTAATGATGAAGATAATGAAGATGAAGATGATGAAGAAGATTAAGATTTTTAAATTAAATAATTTTAAACAATTTTTATTCTTATTTATGATTATTTTTTTAAGGATTGTTTAAATTTGTTTAAAATAAATATTTATTGATTTTTCATATTAAAAATTAGATTAAAATTAATTAATTTATATCAGTTATTGATAGAAGATATAATATTTGATTTTTATTTTTTTAAATAGAGGTTAAATAATATTTATTTATTCGGGAGTTAATAGGACTTTTTTAAATCTTTTTAATTTCTAAATATAGTAATTAATTTAAAATAAATTAATCTCTCAAATTTTATATAAACATGTCAACAACAGAAAAAGATAAACAAACAAAAATAGAAAACATTGATGATCTCTTTTCAAAAACAATAAAAAATACTTCAAACACTTTTGTTTTATCAATAATAACAAAAGTAGTAAATCTATCTTGTAATATAATAATCATGAGAAATATTACAAAATATTCTTTTGGAATAGTTAAAATATATTTTGAATTTGCTTTCCAATTAATGTGTTCTTTCCCAAGAGAAGTAATAAGAAAAACAGCACAAAAATTTATTCCAGATAGCGACAAAGAAAAAGAAAAGAAAAAATATGACATTATTTTAACATTATATTCTTTAGTTATAATAGGAATGGGAATATTTGCATTTTTTCTTTTTTTTGCTTTTTTATATTTTGGAGGAGAAAAATTAACAAAGAATAAAACTCAATTATTAATATATATAATAAGTGGATTTTTTGAATTAGGCGCTGAACCAATTATAATATATATGAATTTAAATTTAGAAAATAAACAGCTTGCTATTACTATTGGAAATTTTGGGAGAGTAATTTCTAATATGTTATTAGCAGCTGGATTAAATCTAGATATGTGGTCCTTTACTTTAAGCAGAGTTATTGGTTCAGGATTATATTCTTCTTATTTATATTCTTTAGGAATTTTTAAATATAAAATTAATTTATCAAAATTGTTTTTACCAAATTTAAAACAATTATTATTCAGTGAAAAAATTGATGGAATTGAACTTGCTCCTGCAAAAGAAATTTTATTTTCTTTTGTTAAATTAACTTCTTTAAAAATGATTTTAACTCATTGTGAAAAAACAATATTAAGCTTTGTTTTACATCAAAGTGATGAAGAAAAAGCAGAATATTCTTTTGTAATTGAAAATTTTTCTTTCTTTACAAGATTTCTTTTGGAACCTATTAATGATACTTTTTATAATTTAATAAATAAAGTAAAAAATTATAAAACAAAAAAAGAGGGAGATAACAAAAAATTATTATTATCAATATTAAAAATTTTTATTAAAATTTTATTAATTTTTGGAACAATATTAATAGGTTATTATTTTATTGGAGGAAGAGAATTTGTTGAATATGTTTATTCAAAAAAATGGTCAACAAACTCAACAACTAAAATTGGTAGATTCCAATCAATATACATAGCATTATTTTCTATAAATGGAATAGTAGAAGCTTATGCAAATGCCACAAATAATACTAATCAAATGAATCAATATAATTTTTTAATGATAATTAATTCTGTTTGTCTTGTTTTATTTATGGCTGTTTTGTCTAGAATAGATATTTCTGGATTGATTATTGCAAATTCTTTATGTATGATTATTAGGACTTTTGGAAATTTATATATTATATTCAATGGAGATAATAAAGAAAATAAATCAGTAAATATTATTAATGTTCCTTATTTTTTAAATGAATTATTTTTGACTTTTCAGAGTATCATCACTACAATTATTTGTCTTACTTTATCTTATTTTGTAAGAGGGTATTTTAATTATGAAAAATTAACTTTTTCTTTATTATGTTATGGCATTTTAGGCGTTGTTAATGTTATTTCTATTTATTTCTTTGAAAAAGGTAAATTTAAAATTGAATATTCAAAAATTAAAAATGAGTAAAACAAAACATTATTGATTATTTTTAAATAAATTTTTTTATTTTTTTTTTTAATCATATAATTGTATAAATGAGTCTTGAATTATAATCATTGTTTGAATGATAATATATTTTATATATATTTTTTTAGAATAAAATAAATAAATGGGATGTGTATGTAACCCAATACAAATGAAGAATTCAGAAATTAAAGTAAATCTAAATGAAAACTATACTTCATTAAATAATAAAAATATAAATCAATCTACTTTCAGTGTACCTTCATGTAAAGAGGAATTAAAATCAAGAATTTTTTCAGAAAAAAACTTAAAAACACAAAACAAAAATAATTTAAATATTTCTATAGAAAAAAAATTAAAAACTATAAACGATCCAAATTTTAATTATCCGGAAGTAGAAGAAGAAGTTGGAGAAGGATTAAAAAAAATGCATGGTTATATTAGTAGAAAGAGTTTATTTGAATTGGAAGATGTAAGAAATCAATTTTGGAATTCGCAGAAAGAAGGTGATCAAAAAATTTGGGAAGAATTACGGAAAATGTGTGAAGATGAGACAATAACGGATGAACAAATAATAGAAAAATTAGAAGAATTAAAATTAACTCCTTTATATGATTGTTTAAATGTTTGTGTTGATGAGAAAGGAAATATTTATGAAATTCCAAATTATTGTATTCAAAATCCTTATGAATATAATTTAAGAATTAATGATGATTCTGATGGTAGTAGACCGTCACAAAATGATATTGATGTAAATGTTTCTTATTTAAAAAAAAATTTTTCAATTAAAATGTCTAATGTAGATACTATTCTTGATATTAAAGCAGAAATTTTAAATATGGATGAATTTAAGAATGTTGAAGATAATCATATTTCATTATTTTATAAAGAACAAGAGTTACAAGATAATAAAGAAATATGGAATTATGATATTAATAATGAATCTACTATAAATCTAATAGTTAAAGATAATGATAATTAGAGTAAAAGCTAATATATAGTTTGTATTTTTTATTTTTCATGAATAAATTGTGTATGAATATTTAAATTATTTATTTTAAGCATAATATTTTATAAATTTATAATGATTATAGAATTTTCAATCTCAAATAATTTTATTTTTAAATATTGAAAATAATAGTAAAAATTTAAATTATTAGATAAATAAATATATAAAACATTTTAATTGAAAAATTTAATAATTGATTCAATTTATCATATTATAATAGTTTTTTGGGAGAAGAAATTTCTGAATAAATTGAATTTACTTTTATAATTAAATCTGTTTCAAAGTTTATTTCTCAATAGAATGTTTTTTCCTATTATATCATAAATTATTTTAAAATGATTGAATCATTTCTTAAAAAAGTGAATTTTTAGTAACTTTCATAGATATTAATTCGAAAAAAAGTTTATAATGTACACCAAAAATCATTCTCATTTGAAGAAGAAACTAATGATTCATATATTTTTGAATTATAGCACAATAAATTCCTTCTTTATAACAAGAAATACCTAATTTTTAACAAAAATATAAATTACCAAAAAAAATATTTTCTTTTTTTATCATTTGGATTATTTAATTTTGTTTGTTAATTATAATTTATTTCGTCTTGATAAATTTTCATTATTAATTTTAAAACTTAACTTCTTATTTTTTCTTTTTTTTCAACTCTATTTTTTCATTTTAAAATTGAAGTTCTTATTATTGTTTATTTTTAACAAAGCAATTTTTTTTATATACTTAAATATATATTAATTTAATTTTAATTTTTTCAACCATAATTTATAAGAATATTATAAAAAAAAAGTTTGTACATTGTTTTATAATTAACTTAAGTAAATATATTAAAATAATTCAATGTATTTATAATGACATAAAATATTATTTCTCAAACCAAGAAATAAAATAAATTAGTTTAAAAAATGATTCCATTGATTTTTATCAAAAACTGAATTTTTAGCTTTTTTATATTGTTTTTCCATTTCTCTATATTCATTGATATTTTCAAATTGATTATTTACATTTAAATTATTTATACAATTTTGAAACTCATTCAATAAAATATATAAACTTATTTTTTCTTTAGTACAATGATTATCAAGTCTATTATGATGAGCAATTTTTTTTTGAAGAGATTTAAATGAAATATTACAACCATCTTTACATTGAAATTCAGGATTCTTATTTTCTAATTGATAACTTATTTGTTTTTTTCCGAATTTTGGTTGAATAATGTTGTTTTGATACATCAATGGATAAGGGAAATTAAAAAACTGTCTTTCCCTTTTTTTACATAATAAATTTTGATAACATGGTATTTGGGATAACATTCTTTTATATTTTATTTCTTTTTTGGAGAATTATATAATTGATAATTTTTCAAATAAAAAATATAAAATTATAATTTTATATCAGTATAAATGTTAATAATAATTATATTTCCTTTTTATATATATTTATTTAAGCTAAGAAATATATATTTAAGATTGTTTCTTAGGTTTGATCTAAGTTAAAATGAATAAAAAGATTTTATGCTCTAGTCTTTATATTTAAAAAAATTTTAATTTTTATTCATTAAACTTTAATTATTTAATATATTAATTTAAATCATATAAAAAATCATACTTTTTTAAAAAATAAACATATATCATTATTTATTTTTTTTGAACTTTTATTACTAAACTTTTAATTAAAAAAATGAATGATTTTGAAATCATAAGTAAAATAGGAGAGGAAGTATATTCAACAGTATTAAAAATAAGAAGATTATCTGATGGAAACATATATATACATTTAAAAAAGTAATATTAACTACAATTATGTAAAAAAAGTCAAATGAATTAAATGAAATCCTGAGACATCAAGAATAAAATATAATCCTATAATAATTACAAAGAGGTATCTTATGATAAATCTGATAATGTATTGTTATGGAAAATGCCAATAAAAGTGATTTATGTAAAAAAGCAGAATATAAAAAATTCAATTTAATTTAAAGAAAGGGATATTTAATTTAAAAATTGAAAATGAAAGAGAAAAAGAGAAAGAAGAGAAAAATTAGAAAGAAATGAATTATAAATAGCAAGAAAAAGAAAGTAGAAAATAAATAAATAAATAAATTACAAGAAATAAGAAAGATGATATTAGTAAAGAAAAAAGATTAAATATGCTAAGAAATTCAAGCTTAAATAATAATAGTGAAATTAATAATCAAAAAATAAATAGCTCTGCTAAATTATCTTAAAAATTGAAATTTGGAAAAAGCAAAATTTAAATGTATATAATCGATGTGAAAAAATAAATCTTTACTTATGAGTAATAAAGAAGAGGAAATGAATAAATTAATTTTAAAGCATTCTCCTTCTAAAGACTCTATATATATTTCATAATTTTAAAAGAAAACTAAATATCATTGACTCATATAATTGTTTAAGTTAAAATCAAAATTTAGGGATTAAAAGATGATTCAATTTTAAAATAATTTAAAACAATAACTTGTAATAAAATAAAAATAAATAAAATTCTTTTCAATTATAAATATTTTATAATATTTTTAAATATATTTATTAAAAAAATAATTGTTAAAAAAATACATAAAAATAAAATAATGATAGCAGAAAAAGAAAATAATAATAATCAGAACATTAAAATTTTGTCACCACCATTAAATGTGAAAAGAGCAATATCCAGAAAAATTCCAAGAACAAGAACAAAATCTATTTTACCTTTAATTGATATAAAAAGAATGGGAACAGAACCTGAAATTGATTTAGTTAAAAAATTAGATATGAATCAAAGAGTAGATAACTTTTTTAATAAAGAATTATTTTTAAAAAGAAATAAAAGTATGATTGATAATAATGAAAATGTAAAATTAAAAAGATTAGGTTTAAAAATTCCTCCAGAAAATAATATGGGACAAAATAAATTATCAGATAATAAACTCGTTGAACAATATTTAGAAGATGAATTAAAAGCTGAATTATTTAAATTAGAAAATAAAAAAAATAATTATGACAAAATTCAAGAAACTATTTGTAAAGTTTATAAAGAAGATTATGAAAATGATATAGAAAGTCATATGTATGAAAATTATCAAAAACAATTAGATAAAAAAGTTGAAAAAGAAATTAAAAAATATGGAAGAAAAAATAAGAAAGAAAGACTTAAATTAGCTTCAATGAACTATGATGAAAAAAATAAGAGACTTCATAGAATAAATGAATTAAAAGAATTAAAAGAAGAAAATAAACAAGTGATAATAAATTTAAGAGAAAAATCAAAAATATTAAAAAATGAAATTGAAACAATAAGAAAAACAATATATGATAAAAGACATGAATTACATGAAAAATATTTATTAGATTTATATGAAGGGTTATCTTTGAAAGGAGAAGGATTAATATCTATAATAAAAGCTATTTGGAATTTAGGAATGGAAGTTGATGTAACATATATGCCTTCATATTTAGATAAACAAAGTATAGAATTCTTATTTAAAAAGACGAAATTATTAATTCAAATATCTAAATTAAGGCAATTAATATCAGAAGCAAGAACAACATTCTTAAATGAATGTCAAGGGCTTAATTTTTATATTGATGAAGAAAATAATAATAATGAAAATAATATAAATGTGAAAAATAAAGATAGTACTTTATTTCCAACTAGATTAATATATGATGATAAACCAAAAACTATTTTAGATCTTTATCCTAAATCAAAAGAATTTATGGAAAAATATGAAAGAGAAATGCAAAATCAACAAAAAAAGTATACAATAAGTAAAATGTATAATGAGAATTATACTTCTAGAATTTCACCTATTATTGTTTCTAAATATGAAGATGTTGAAAAATTAAAATATATTTTACATGAAAATGAAAGAAAATTGAAGGATTTTGAAAGAATTGAAATAAATAGAATTAGTAAAGAATTTATTGTTAATGATTATGGAAATATTCATAATGTTGACTTTAATACTATTATTTCTGCATTATGTGGAGAGGAAAATATTGAAGAAAGCTTGTCATACTACAATAAAATGGTTAAAGATTATAAATTTCATAAAAGATTAATTAGATTTTATTCAACTTTTAAACATGAGAAAATGTAATTAATAATTATAATTTAATTAATAACTCTTTTTGATTAAAAATATTTAAAAGTTAAATGTGTAATTAAGTGATTTTTGTTCTTTTCTTTTCATAATTCATATATACTTTAATGAAATAATATTTGATGAGCTTACTTAAATTTTTGTATATAATTACATTTTTTTTATTATTTATAAAGATCCATGTATCTAAATATTAATATATTTAAAAATCGAAAATTGATTTTTTCTAAATAAAAATTATTTAACAAATAAAAGATGATTCTTTTTGCTTCAAACCTAATTATTGAATGATGAAAATTTGAAATAGATAAAAAATTATTAATCTATATCTATAGAATTATAAGAAATTAAACAAAGAAATTTTCCATGATTAAATGAAAAAGATAAATAGTATTCATTAAATTGGTTTTATGAAGTTTTCAATACATTAATTTTTTTTAAAATAATTATATTTAAACAATTAAATTTAAATGAAAATAATTAAATTATCTTTCAAAAAAATTGAAAATATGTTCAATTAATGATTTAAAACTTTCACATACCAAGAATTTTCATCAAAAGTGAAAATATTATAAATGAAAGAATAAAATTATTATAATGGAACTGTAAATTTTGAATAATAATTAAAGAATATCTATAAAACATTATATTTTATAATGAGAATTAGTCATATGTTTATTATAAAAAACAAAAGAATTAAATTGCTATAATTATTAAGAGAATATGCAAAAAGTATTAATGAATTAATTTTTTATTTTTTTTAAGTTTATAAGTATTTAATTCATGTTCTATATGGAATTTTATTGTTATTATAAAAGGAAAGAATAAAAATAAAAATTCAATAAAATAATTGATGATTTCCAACCTTTATTTTATAAATATTCAGAATTAATAGATAAAATATTATTTTTAATTCTATTTTTATATTGACTGATTGGTTTGAGTTGATTTTATATTCATTTTCAAAATTTAATATATTTAATTTTTTAAAATTTAATAATAATTTATAATTAATAAAAAATGGAAGAGAATTCACAAAATTATAATATAAATAATGAAAAATGTAATATGTGTCTGAACATTTTTGATAAATATATTTCTTTTTCATGTAATCATAAAATATGTTTAAATTGCTTTTATAAAATTTTACTTCGTTCATTTTTACAACACATAACATTAAATAAAGAAATCAATATTATTTGTGTATGTAATAAAGGAAAAATCACAAAAGATTTAAATTCACTTTACAAAGATTTAAATGAACTATATGAAAATAATTTTAATATTAATAGTAAAAATGAAAAAAACGAAAAAATATGTGGAATACATTCAAATCAATTAATAACTGATTTTTGTTTAGATTGCTTAGAATATATTTGTAAGCATTGTACTGAAAAAAATAATTATCATCATTTACATAATATACAAAGTATAAATGAATATTCACAAATTGTTAAAGAAAAAATGAAAAATTTTCCAAACATTTCCAATTTATTAATTGATTATGAAGAAAAAATAAATAATTATTATGAAGAATATTCAAATGATATTTCATTTAAAATTGATTATTTAATAAATGAAATTAAAAAATATAAAAATCATGTTTTAGAATCAATAAAAAATAAAATAAAAGAAAAAATTTTACCTATGAAAATATGTCTTTTATTATATAAATATTATGATTATGAAATAGAAAAATCTTCAAGTAATATTTATCGTCTTCTTTTTTTATTAAATACTAAAATAACAATTCCAGAATTTATTTATCAAAAAAATAAAACAGAAAATGACATAGAAAATATTATTAAATCAGTGAATAATTTAAATTTAGATAAGAGAATTATATACACATTAAATAATAAATTTTCAAATTATCAAAATTTTCAAAACTTTGAAAATTCACATAATTCAGAAATTAATTATTTAGTTAAAATAACTGAAAATAAATTTGTTACTGGAGATTTTGAAGGTTATATTAAAATATGGAAATTTTCAGGAAAAGGAATTTTTAATCTTCAAAGTGAAAAAGCACATAAAAGTAAAATTAATTCTATAATAGGATTAAATAAAAAAAAATTTGCCAGTTGTTCTTTATCAGAAAATTTTATTTTAATTTGGAAAGAGAATTATAATTATAATCATTATAATATTTTCCAAAAAATAAATTTAGATAATCAAATATGTTTAACTTTAAATAAATTAAATGATAATAAAACTTTAATAGTAGGATTAGATGATAATAAAATTTATACTTTTTGTAAAAATGAAAAAAAAGAATATTTAAAAAATAAAAATATAGGTTTTCATGAAGGAAAAATAAATCATATAATACAATTAAAAAATCAATTAATTGTTTCTTGTTCAAATGATAAAGAAATAATAATTTGGAGGGAAAATAATAAAGAAGAAATTTTAAAAGGACATTTAGATTCAATAAATATAATAATTGAATTAGATAATGAAAATATATGTTCTGGAAGTTCAGATAAAAATATTATTATATGGAAAAAAAATTCTAATTTAAAAAAATATGAAAGTTATTTTATTTTAAAAGGACATTTAGATTCTATTATAAGTTTATGTTATTTAAATGATAAAAGAATAATTTCTGGAAGTGTGGATTCTACTATTAAAATATGGTTATTATCAAGAGATAATTATATTTGTTCGTTTACTATCTTTGAACATAATTTAAATGTTTCTGGTTTAATTACTATTAATGATTATGTATTTATTTCTAGTTCTTATGATAAAAGTATAAAAGTTTGGATTGAAAATAATAATTAGAATTTCTATCTTTTTTGTTTTTGATATAATTATTTTTATTTTTTATTTTAATTATAAGTGTTATTATATTAATTATAAAATTTCATTTTTGTTTTAAAAATATAAATTTCCTCTTTAATACTAATTTTTTTCTTTTTTTTCATGATTATTATCATTATTATGACTTTAACCAGAAATTAAAATTGTTTTTGTACTCATTATCTCTTTTATTTTTTTCATTATCTTTTCATCTATACCATCATTTTAAAATAAGCTATATAAATTATTAATAGAAATTAAATATTCTTCTAAAACATTTTCATAAGATATTTTCATTATATTTGTTTGTAAATTTATCCAATAAATATCTTTTTCATCCATTATTATAATTTAAATAAAACATTATTTAGATAATAATTTCACTGGCTAATTGTTAATTCAAATATTTTTGCATTTTTTTCATCTTTTTTTTTTATCATTGTTTTATTTTAATAACCAAATTTATTGTATTTATCAATATATAATTAATATAAAAAATTTTTATAAAATTCAATAATTTATACTATAATAAATTAATTTGTTAACTTTTATCTAAAACAAATAACAAAAATAAGCTATTAAAAATAAATAATTATGATAGAATATAAGTTTTTACTATATCTTTATTAAATCAGATTTTCTTTTTTATCATTTTCTTCACCATCAATTAAATTTAAATCAGAATCATTCCTATATAAGATTTTATTATCATCTATATAATTTCTAAATGTTAAAGGATCTTTTTTTCTAAAATATTTTCCATAAATAAATAATGAAATTGCATATAATATTAAAATTGAATTAAAAACAATCCATAAAATATCAGGTAATTCCATCTTTAAAAATTAAATAATTTATTTCAAATAAAAATAAATAAAAAAAATTAAAAAAACAAAAAATCTTTTTAAGTTTAATTATTTATTAGGAATTAAATCAAGACATTCCCATAAAATAACAGAATTGCCTCTTATCATAATAGTTCCTAAATCTTCATTTTCATTTGCATTTTCAGAATTATTTATTTGAGCAGCTTCCTCAAGAACTAAATTCATAAATTGGTCATAACCTCTTAATTTCCCAGTTATAATTCTATTGGCATTTAATTTTATTCTTAATCTTTTATCTAAATAATTTTTTAAATCTGCACTATATCCTTGTTTACTTGCCATTTATTAATATAATATTTTAATTTTATTTTTTAAATTTCAACATTTAAATTAATGTTTTAATTTATTTATGAATTTTTTTATAAAAATTTTATGAAAAAATAATCTATAAAGAATAAA
>JAEEGK010012871.1_pt1 | contig 18941 bp, 15 predicted proteins | sample 8958771 | NCBI WGS metagenome assembly JAEEGK01 (sample SAMN16246547, study PRJNA631951) | gut metagenome | biome: gut microbiome; feature: rumen; material: SC-attached | host: Bos | place: Iran: Karaj | collected 2018-10
CACAGGGAGGTAGTGAAGATTTCGGACGGGAAGCTATTGCAACGTTGTTGAAACGGATGGAAGATGACCGTGACCGGCTTGTTGTGATACTTGCAGGTTATACCAACGAGATAGAGTATTTTATCAACACCAATCCGGGACTGCGCTCACGATTTAACAGATATATACATTTTGACGACTATACTGTAGAAGAATTATACAACATATTCTGTCATATTGCACAGAAGAATGAATATGTCGTTTCTGACGAAGCTAGCATGTACCTATGGGAGCATCTTGAACAAACCGTTGCTCACAAGTCAAAGGACTTTGGCAATGCTCGCTATGTTCGCAATCTCTTTGAAAAGGCCATAGAAGCTCAGGCTAACCGCTTAGCATCGAAAGAGGAATTAACAAAACAAGAACTATCACTGATAAAGAAAGAAGACTTATGCGACAAATGATTGCACTTTGAGAGTTAATTGTTACAATATTCCAATTAAATTTCGTATCTTCGCACCAAAAAAAGGAAAATAAGGTTATGAGACATAGAATAAAGGCAGGTAAGGTAGGCTCGTTTACACCTGAGAAACAGAAGGTGGAGATAGAGCAATTGGAGAACAGGGAAGTCGTTGACGAAGTGGAAGAAATCTTCGAAGAGGATTCTGAATTCAGCACTGATGATGAAGCCCTCGCAGCGATGGAGTTTTATGATAGTCCAGACGAAACGGAGTGACATTAAAGAAATAACAGTTGGGCATTATGACTGATCAGAAAGAAGTAATATTGAAAGCGATTATCTATGAGATTGTAATTGCTACAGGTGATGAAGGAACAAAGGCACTTCTGACGGCTGACAACCTGTTAGCAGATATGGCCGTTCCCGTGACGCAGTATGACTTCACCTATGCTGACAGGGCAAAGATGAAGAAGTTATTCCGTGCTGTTGAACGCTTCTTGAAGTCATCAAAGATGAAAGTAAACAGCTTTACCAAGGCAGGGCTTCAGGCCAAGTTTGAAACTTTATGGGTTCCAACTTTATCAGAGAAAGAGAAACAGGATCTTATCGCTGATTTCCGAATAATAGACGGATTTGACGAAGAGGGCTATGCTATTTTCAACGAGAAAACCTTTAATACATGGAAGGAGGTGTTCTCGAAGGATGTCAATATCCCCAGGCTCAAATATAAAGTTCCACAATTTGGGGGTGGCTCATCGTGTGTAGAACTCATTGATGACAGGCCATTCACCTCATATCATCATACATATAATGATGGCTTCAAGGAGGCCCCACTAACCATTTCCATGGATGAATGGTGCCGGATAATCGCCAATGGCAGCAATAGCATCAAACGTATGTTACAGTGCTATTTGCAAGCTGGCCGTGGTCAGAGATATACGCTGCAACAGATGGAGGAGATGTTTGGAGTCAAAGCTGATGCTCTTACTGGTAGTATCGTTGCTTTAGGCAGACGCGCACAGCACATGCTCAACTTCGCAGTGATTGACGAGAAGGATCCTGATGTACGTCATTATTGGTCAACCCCAACTATCAGAGCGCGTAAAGAGAATGGCCTTTGGGTATGGGAACTCCGACCTGAGTTGATGGATGCTGCCGAGAAAGTATTGCGAGAAGAGAAATTCCCAGAAGTGAAACGCCTATGAATCCGAAAGAGCTTGTCACACAGTTTATCGAGGAAAAGTTGGAAGGTGACATTAGCCGTTTGGCAACCTTCCCTTTAGGCAACCTACGCAATGATAAAGTGTATGGCTGCCCTGGCCGTAACTTCGATTCGGATGATACTGAGTTGATGAGAGCTATCTATTGCTTGGTATTCGGTGAGGTTTGGAAGAACCTATCGATGGACAATCTTGGTGACGGCAAACTTCGTGGTGACACGCTCAATACCTATAATACACTGTTCTCTCAGCCTTGGAATGAGAAGTTCACCACGATATGGAATCCTGATGATAGGCTAAAAGCAAAGATGAAGGAGTTCCAGACTACTTGCTATACCATTGGAAATATGGCCGTTCTTCCTGACAGACGCATTGGAGAATGGAGCATTAACAAGCATCGTGGCTGCCATAATGAATGGCACGATTACGAAGATCGGTTTTTGATAGCTCTGTATTTGGTGTTGACTGGTGATTCCCAGAGAGACCCTGATTTGGAGGAGTTAGTTGAGCTGAATAAGGAGGACTTTATACCGTTCTATGGCCAGGATGGCTGGGTAAAGTTCGTGGAAGGGAACCTGCTGATAGACTATGTGGATAGTGACTATGTTCCCGTCGTACGTTCCAAAGGGTACACATACTGGCGTGGTGGATATACAAACCGTGAACGCTTTATTGCAGAATGTCACCGCTACATCGACGATAGTACTGCAATTATCAATAAGAGGGCAATTGCTATAATTAATAAAATACGTCAACATCTATAAAAGATAAGATATGAGAGATGCTACTAAACTTCGGATCTATTTCAATGATGACAAAGCATTGTTTTTGATTCCATTGTACCAGCGCAAATATGCCTGGCAAAAGAAACATTGTCAGCGTTTATTATCTGATCTCCAGAAAATCCACGAGAAGAATATTACAAGCCATTTCTTCGGAAGCATCGTTTCGGTAAAAGCCAGCGAAACGGAGAATGATTTGTTAATAATCGATGGTCAACAACGTATCACCACTATTTCCATCTTAATTCTCGCTGCCATAAATGCCGTAAAAAATGGTCTTATGACATGCGAAAGTGAAGAGTTTTTGAAAGATACGATGGAAAAGTATCTTTTTGCCAAGTATCGACGACATGTTGAGCGCAAGATAAAACTACGCCCAATAGACGATGATTTGAAGGCATACGATGCGCTCTTTACAAATGATAAAGAGCAATTCGTTCCTGCTGACAAATCAGGGATTACGAATAACTATCTATTTTTCTATAATCTCATTACAGGGCAAGGCCATCCCTTAGTGTTTGAAGACTTAATAGAATCTATAGAGAGGCTGATCATCATTGATATTTGTTTGGACAGCAAGGATAATCCACAACTTATCTTTGAGAGTTTGAACTCGTGCGGCAAGGATTTGGAAGAGGCAGACAAGGTAAGAAACTATCTGTTAATGTCACAATCGAAAGAATTGCAGGAGCAGTATTATTATAACTACTGGAGAAAGATTGAACAGGCCACCGACGGTGAACCCACCATGTTTATTCGTGACTACCTTACTCTGAAAAACAAGGTGATTAGCAATATTGAGGAGCTATACTTTGATTTTAAGACCTACGATGAGACAAACAACATTTCTCGTGAGGAGCTGTTAGCGGATATGTGGAAGTATGCAAAATACTATCGTATGGTGGATAAAGGTGAAACAGACAGTCCGAAACTAAATCGCAAGTTGCATCAGTTAGGCAGTATTGGGTCATACGTCTGTATGCCTTTCTATCTTGCTTTTTTCAACTATGCGGACGAGAACAATCTATCTGAGCAACAACGTTATGAAGTACTTGATGTTGTGGAGAATTACTGGGCAAGACGAATGGTTTGCGGATGGCCAGCCAACTATATGACCAAGTCTTTTGCCAACCTGCATGGTGATATCATGCGTATTTTCAAAGCACATCAGAAGCGTGGAGTTGAAGTTGAAGTGCCTTATGTTGAAGTGATGAAGTATATCATCTTGAAAAAACAAGGTACAGGTGTTTTCCCATCAGACCTTAGTGTAAAGGAGAGCTTTCCACAGCGACAAATATACAAGATTCCTGCCTCTTACCGTGCTTTCCTATTCGAACGCATGGAAAATCTTGATAGTAAGGAAGCAGACGAGTCCATCATACAGAAGATGAATGATGGTAAAATTTCTATCGAGCATATAATGCCACAACATCTTACATCCCAATGGAAACAAGAGTTAGGTGAGGACGCAGAGCGGATTCATGAGCAATACTTACATACATTCGCCAACCTGACATTAACAGGCTATAATATTGACTATAGTAACCGATCATATATCGACAAATGGAATGGCTATACTTACACAAAGAAAGATAAGGAAACCAAGGAAGAAAAGACAATTACTGTCTATGGTTATAAAGACTCTGCCTTCAAGTTGAGCAACTATATGAAGCTTCATCAGAAATGGACCGAAGCTGAATTAAAAGAACGTGGCGAACTGTTGTTAAGCAACTTCTTGAAACTATGGCCAATGATAACTTCTCAATATCAGCCGTTGGATCGAGAGGTTGAAATAGTATCTCTTGATGATGATGATACTGAATTAAAAGGACGCAGTATCGTGGCTTTCAGTTATAAGGGAGTCAAACACGATGTGTGGTCATGGAAGATGATGTTGGTTGAAGTATGTAAATTGGTATTTGCAGAATATCCATCGGAAATGCTTTACCTAGCAACAAAGGATTATAATCTTCATCCAAAAGAACAGAGCAATTATACCAAGATAGCAGACCACTGCTATGTATGGTCGAGTAATGACACGAGGACAAAACGTGCCGTTTTAGCTTATATCTTCAAGGAAATCGGTATATTACCTTCAGATTTAGAGCTAATGCTTGTTCCTATTAATGAAAACACAGTGATAGATAACGTAGAAGATTAGTAATTGTAAAGTTACAAGGATATGTCACCAACTATTGCAAAATTTGATCCGTTGATGAGGAAGAAGAACTTCTCTGGAGTTTTCAACCTCATAAAGTCGTTAAAAAAGAGCGATATTCCTGAAGCATGCAAATTTATAACAGCATATTTCAATAGGAATAATAGCATCAATGCGGATGAATTCTGGCATTTCGCTGCCGTCATATCTTCAGCTAATTGGTGGATCATAAGGGATACTATCGTAGTTAGCAGGATCCAACGCAATCTTATTAGCCCTTCTGTTTCAAACAGGAGGTATTTCAAAGAAGTTTTAAAGGCATTCGCTGATAATGATGATGACATAAAAGATATTCACGACATTCTGACAAAATATAGAAAATTCATTGATAGAGGATGTTTGTCAATTCTCAGCCATCGAACAAAAGATTTTTTGTGGCCTGATGGTTATTCTATTCTCTGCGATGGCGCAGAATTAACTTTTTCAGAGTATAAACAAATTCTTTTGAAGGATAGAACGATTTGTTCTCTATACGAATATGCAAGAACACTTATCAGTGCAACTTTTGGATATGAAAATGGTAAACCGAAGACGTTACCTATCTCACGTATATTAAAACATGCCAACGATTTGGGAGATACGCCTGCAGAACATATGTGCAAAGATGCGCTTATGGTGTATTGTAATCATGACATGGAGAGTGAGGCTTGCGATTTGTTGTGTAATGATGACTTCAAGGGATATAAAGCTTACTTTAATGCCAACTATCGCAAAAAGAAAGAGAAAAAAACATTAAAGGAGTCCAATAACCCTGCTAGTACAGATATCGAAAATAGACAAAGTATTTCAGCAGCAGAGCACAAAACCGACTTCAATACTGTTGAGGTAAAAGGGATTCCCCTGAAATTGGTAGCATATAAAGAGGGGCGTATGGCCTTCACAGAACCAATCGCTGATTACAAGGGGGGCATTCTCTTTCCACAGAATGTGACACTTAGAAAGCAGCCATTGCCCTATGATATTGCATGTAGGCAGATTCAAGTTATATTTCAGTCAGGGAAAAAAACTGGCTTCAATATTATTGATACCACTAATTATCAAAATGAATGCTATGCTATTGTAACGCTTGATTTCGAGCAGTTGCTTGACAAAAAAAACATGGATCTATTCAATGGATTGCAAGTTGGTGGCACATATCCTGTTGAAATCAAGTCTAGTGGTCAGCATTTTAAGAAAGTAGGTATACTTCTTACAAATTTTTATGGCTATATAAGCAATGAGGACTATAAAAAGTCTATGGCTGGTGACGATGAGAATATGGTTATCCCAATAGCTGCGTTACCTCAAAACGAGTGTCAGCCCATATTCTTCGGTTCCGATTTACAACATCACATTAAGATAGACCGTGAGGCAGAGAGGCAGATTAGAGATAGATATGAAAACCTCTTCAACAACCTGGAGTTGCAGTATATGAAGTCAGAAGATAGAAGGCTCGTTGATTTGATGCTATCCGAATATCCTTCTTTTGGTTCCGATGCCAAGCGGCTGGACGTAATTGAGGAACAAGATATCTTCTGCAGATTTGAAGACAGTTCTTTGGATGCAGAAGAAAAAATGCATGACTTACAGACGATACTCGATAACAACAATTTCTGGGTATACCCAAGAAATTATAATGGTTCTGACTATCTTACTATTTATAATCAAAAGTCCATTGTGATAGAGATTGAAGTAAGAGGGTTCGATTTCTATTTAAAAGGACTATTCGATGCAACTGCTGATGCTACGGCACAAAAGAAACTAGAATACGCAAAGAATACAAACCTTAAAATTAGAGGAAATAAAATCCGATTGCATAGCATTTTTGACACAATTCCATCGGATTATAATGCAACTTGGATCTTTACTTACATACAAAGGCTATCATACTATTTCAAGATTAAGAATGATCTGTCAAACCGTGTATACGCTTCATTGGAGAACACTGCAAGAGATTTCAAGAATCAGCAACTATACCTAGATTATCAGATAGACAAAGAATTAAAAAAGAGAAAGAACCCGCTCCACTTTTCACCAGAAAGACTAAGACCTGTATCAGGAGATTGGCAAGACGAAGCAATCTCGCTGATGATTGACATGTCTGCCTCTGAGTATCTTTATTTGATGGGATATACAGAAGATGAAGAAACACTAGAGGACGAAATAAGTGTAAACACCATTGTTGACTATAAAGTTAAAGACCGCTGTCGACTAACCATAAATGCTGATGGTGAATATGTTTTAAAGTTCCTAGGTTCACACAAGAATTGTGCTGAATATCAGAAAGACGGTATTGATTTGCAAAGCGATGCCAACGTAGAGCACCTGAAGATGCAATCTATAGCTATCAAGGAGTTCACACGTGATGCCGATAGCCTCTTCCGTGATCTCATTGGTAATAATATATCGATACCCGAATGGCACAAGTACGATAACATCGAGTTTTTCAATAAACAATTCTACAAGGTTGAAGAAGGAAACAACCAACCGGAAGCTGTAAAGAAAGCCTTGTCCCTTGAGAAAAAAGGTGTTCTTTTGATTCAAGGACCTCCAGGGACAGGTAAGACCACAACCATAGTCGAAATTATTCGCCAGCTGATTAGCCAAAAACGAAAGGTATTGGTATGTAGTCAGAGTCATGCAGCTGTGGGTAATATCTATGATAAACTTGTACCATTCTGCGACAACATCCTTCGTGTGGATATTGATGAACACAATACCTCCAATGCCAGGAACTTTAACAGTGAGGACTATATGAAGTTTTTGGCAAATAACACGACTTTGCTCTCACGTCTTAGAGAAAAGAAAGACAGCGACACTCTAGATGATTCATTATACAGTGATTTCATCTATAGCAATGAGATTATACAGAAGCAATATAAGCAGTTACATAATCACATTGTTCATTATTACAGGGACAACAAGGAACTGGACACTCCAACACTAACAAAGATGCTGAGTTATCTGGAGGAAGAGGCACAAAATATTAGCGGTTCGATGCTTGAAACTCAAATCTATCAGAGTAAGGATGCTATTTTGGGTACATGCATTGGAGTGGGCATGAACTATATTTTAAAGAACAACACCGTCCATTTTGACACTGTAATTATAGACGAAGCAGCAAAAGCTAATTTAGCAGAGACTATTGTTCCGTTAAGAATGGGTGATAGATACATCCTTGTGGGTGATGACAACCAACTCCCCCCATACGTTGATCAAGGCGAGATAGAAGAATTGATTAAATCAAGCCGTTATAACACGGACAACAAATTGTCTTACAACGAAATGGTGAACTCACAAAACAAGTCACTCTTTGAGTATCTACATTATCATCGCGATCCTTTATTCCCAGAAGACTGCCTCGTGACCCTGAATTATCAGTATCGAATGAATCCAGAAATTGGAGATTTTATATCCAATTTGTTCTATGGCGGTAAGATTATGAATGGCGAAGGTACAGACAGACAAGATGTTTTCGTGCCAGGATTCCCAAATCCTGTTACAATCATAGACACATCAGGACAAAAGGATAATCACGAGTCATCAGTTAGTGGGTCAACAAGTCACAGAAATGTTTGTGAGGCAAAATATATCTGTGAGGAGATAGTGCCTAAGCTGGGTACGGTTATGATGAACAACAATGGTATCACGGTAGGTATCATATCGCCATACGCATCACAGTGTGAATATATCCGTTCTCTTATTGGCGACCAAAAACTTAGAAATGCCGTCCACACGATTGACTCTATACAAGGCATGGAATTCGACATTGTTGTTTTCAGCTTTGTTCGTTCTTTTAGTCCTGGTTCTAAAGCCAAGGTGGGTTTTGTGGATGACATGAAACGATTGAATGTGTCACTGAGTCGTGCTAAAAAGAAACTGATAGTTATTGGCGACATGCAGACTCTCACCAATCCAGCGGCACATTATGAGGTGGAAACTGAAGGTGTGAAGCCCCTTGATGTTTTTTGTAAATTAGCTAGCCTACCGACTAAGATATCTATCTCTAAAACCAGCATAGAGCATTTCCTTAGTAGTGGAATTGAGATTGGAGAGGTATTGCAACAATGTTCATGGAATTATGGTCGTACTAATAGTACAATCCTCGTTTCATTTGAATATAAGGAGAGACTGTATCATTTCCAAATGAAAGTTTCATCCGCATTTAAGGTGGAAAACAAAACCTCAGATAAAATTGACATAAAATATCTTGGTCTTGGTCGCGACTCTAAACCTTATTTCGGATTCGCATCTTTGGATAAAGAAACTCGATATGGTTATTTCAATCTACTAGCCAAATGTGTAGATGCGAAAGATTTTCCAACTGTAAAATTCGAATTTGAAGGTGAACAGTTTGAAGTAGAAATGAGCAACCTGAGAAGTTTACGTCTAAGTATGCAGAAGGGGTTCATGTATTACATCAAACGCGAAAGGTATGATTATGTGGATGTTGATCTGGACAAACAAATTAGTTTATTTAAGTCTCATTACAAGCTAGGAGATTTAGTGGAGGGAGTAATTACGGGGTCTAAAGACATGTTGAGATATACTCCACCAAAAACTCTGTACTATGTAAATGTTGATGGCTGTCCATGTGGATGCATCACTCGCTCTGAGCTTGAAGAAGGATCCGTGCATACATTTTCTCTATATCAATATGATGATGAAAATAATCGAATTATACTAAGTTACAATTATAGATATGACAGATAAAGAAGAACGACTCTTTCAAGAGCTAAAAGGATATGCTGAAGAAAATGGCCTAAACTTGGAGGGATTTATACCTGCAAGATGTCCTATCTATGTGTTGAATTTGTCCTATTTCAGTAAGGATAATGATCCTTTCTATCCAATAGACAGAGCCATCATCAATATACTTGACCGTAACCCAAATACAATAGGAATACCTTATATTGCATGGTTGTTAGGATTTGAGAAGGAAATTGTAGAATCTCGCATTAATCATCATCTCATCCCAGAGGGATTCCTTATGTATGGTGGGCGCGGAGAATATGTCATAACTGATGCGGGGGCGAGAAAATACATGACACAAAACGGAGAACGGCCAGATGTTCAAGTTACAGGTTCTGTGATGGTAGATGGTACAACACTAGAAGTACTGCCCCAGAGATTTTACAATGTAAATAATGTATTGAGATATTATCGCCATGGTAAGACTGCAATTCCACACGTTCCTATCATGGGAACCGACGATCCTGTTTTATTGAAAGCAGTGAAAAGAATCGAAAAGTTAATAAGGATCACTCATTTTTCCTACGGATTAGAAGAAAATGCACATAATTTGGAGATATTGAGTTACGATGAACGCATAATTGAAGATGCCGTCATTGTATTTTTATCAAATGAACAGAGAAAGTTATCTAAGATTTTATACTTCTGTGGCAAGGAAACAAATCTAAATGCCTTAACGGATGTTGTTGGACGTTACTATTTTTACATTGATGAAAATGGAGTATTGCACAACAATGGTGGCATCGCTCGTGAAGATTCAAAAGATGTCATCTTGCATAATTCGAATGGCAATTTTGCTCTGACCATAATCAAAAGATATGAACTACAGAAGCCATTGGCAAAAACTGAGATTACGCAAAATTACATACACAATAAAGGCTGTCATTATTATCTCCAATTAGATAAGAAGCTTCTGACATGTTCAAAAAGGAAAAGACAAGTTTTGGCTGACGCCCGTCAAGGATATATTGCCATAAGACCTGCCTATCCAGAAAACGGTGTGTTTATTATTTCCACAGAACCTGATAAACAAATCAGTTTTTTGATCGATTTTGAGGATAAGCTTAAAGCGTGGAAAGACGAATACGGGCAAGTAAATATTGATTTCATCCGTGAAATGACTAAAGACAAAACATTTAATTGGAGGAAAATTCTCTGTGAAATAGACCGTTTTGATGATCTGGAAAGTATTGACCGAAAACAGTTTTTTAAATTTGAGTAATTATGGATTCGTATTTGATTAACGGTAACAACTCTATGATGCTCACCCATAGCATCAAAGAATTGATAAAGAGATCAACAAAATATATCAAAGCCTGTAACTTCTTGTTTCAGGACAAGGAAATCATAGAGCTATTACAACAAGCATGTGATAGAGGCGTAGCAGTTTTTATTATATCCAACATTCGCTTAAGTGAATATAGCGAAGATGATGAAAAAAAGGAAGAAAGTACAAATACTACACTTCCAAACCTTAATGCGTTGAAAGAAATAGGATGTCACGTCCATTTACTTACAGAGCTACATGCCAAGTTCGTAATTTGCGATGGTATGCAGGGTATACTTATGAGCGCAAATTTCTCCGCAAACAGTCTCGATAAAAATACAGAAACAGGAATACCCATCTTTGGAGCAGAGTTGTCTGATTTGGAGTATGTTTTTGAAAAACTGTATCTAAGTTCGGACATTACGGATATTGACAAGACAAGCGAAAGGAATGTGCTTCTAAAAAAGACACGTCCTTTGAAGCTTGACAAAGATAATCATCTCAGCAGCAATATGCGATTTACGATTGCTTCTGAACATAAAGACAACAACCTCTATAATTGCCGTATTATCTCCATTTATAATACGATAGTAGGTATAATCAATAAGGCCCAGAAGTATGTCTATATCGTAACATGGCACTTTAAAAATCTGGAGCAACTTCCTGAGCTCAAGGAGGCTATTGAAAAAGCTATTAAACGTGGAGTGAATGTAGTTATATATTCCAACTATTATGGAAAGGGAAGTCTCTCACTCAATGCTTCACGCAAAGCTATAGATGAATTGAAGCACATGGGCTGTCGGAACTATGGTGATGATAACAATCACTCCAAATGTGTTATTAGTGAGAACGATGGCATCCTCTTTACGGCAAACATCGACGGTAAGAGTGGAATGCATAACGGATTTGAAGCTGGTTGCAAACTAAGTAGAGAACAGATAAGTTTAGCTTATCAGCACATTAACAAATTAATAGAAATCTCAAAAAAGGAAAGATATGAATAACTTCGATGAAGATGTGGCAAAGTGGTTGTCACTGAGTAATACAGGAAAATTTGACGAAGCGAAGGACTTCTATTTCGAAACACTTTTTTCGTCAGTTCTCAACAGATTTGAGGATAAGTATAAGAGAGTCGTTGGCAAGACCGATGTATTATTCTCCATCCTCGGCTATACTCCTGAGCCAATCTTATTAACTCAGTGTGCCTTAAAACCCCAAGTACACATTATCTTCTATTCTGACAAAGGTGAGGATAAAGATAATGAAATAAACAAATACTTAGAAAGGTTCTCGTCAGTGGAGTTTCAGTTGATAGAACTCTCTTCCGAAAGTTTTGATGTCATTTATGAAACTCTTAAAGAGCAAATGTTAATGCACCCAGCCACATCTTATTCTATAGATATTACAGGTGGTAAAAAATCGATGGTGGCCTCTGCTGCAATCTTCGGTAGAGACTTTAATTTTAATGTTCTTTACGTTGATTTCGACAAATATGATTCCAACCTTCGCCGTCCATTCCCTGGTTGCGAACGATTAAATGTGGTTTATTCACCCACAAAAAATCTTCCTGAAATTTTCCATTCCGGCATGAATAACAATCTTATTCGAGAGGTGAAAGAGGATGTCCTAAATAAATATAAACGTGATAAGAGTAAGAAACTTGTTACCATTAAAGATATTAATCTTTGGGGGTTCTATGGATTCGATACTGCTCGCGAAGTTCTGAAATGTGGAGATACCTATACAGGGGTTTGGTAATATGACTCGACAACATATAGTTTTCCTGACAGGTGCGGGCGTTAGTGCTGAAAGCGGATTGAGTACATTCCGTGGTAAGGATGGCATGTGGACTAACGAGGAGTGGGTTCACCTGGCCAGTACGGATGCCCTCTATAATGAGACCCAGAAGTGCCTTGACTTCTATAATTGGAGGCGGAAAAAGCTGGCCGAGGTGGAGCCGAACGATGCTCACCGCATGATAGCAGAACTGGAGAAAGAGCATGAGGTGACGGTTATCACGCAGAATGTGGATAACCTGCATGAACGGGCTGGCTCGACACGGGTCATCCATCTGCATGGGGAACTGAGCAAGGTCTGCTCGATGGATAACCGCACGACATACGTGAAGGAATATCCGCTGACAACACCCATCAGAGTGGGAGATAAGGCAGAGGACGGTTCACAACTTCGGCCATATATCGTGATGTTTGGAGAGTATATTGACAGTATGAATGTCGCCATTGACATCGTGAGCAAGGCCGACATCTTCGTGGTCATCGGAACCTCGCTGAAGGTCTATCCAGCAGCAGGGTTTATCAACTATGCACACCATGAAGTGCCTAAGTTCGTGATTGACCCAGGAGAGATGGAGCAATGCACGCATTTGGGCTTCACCCACTTCAAAACCACAGCCACAGAGGGCATGAAGATGCTGCTGGAGGCATTCAAAGAATTGTAATATATCGATATGGCATAATATGGATAAGAGTGAAATACTGGCAATAATTAAAAAGAAGGTATATTATGCAGAATTGCCGTCAAAGATGGACGTGAGCGTCATGGATGACACTCTACATATCATTATTGATGCAGATGGAGTCCTGCAGAATATGCAGAACGACGCATCGGCTTTTGAGGGATGGGTGTTCTGCATCAAGTCATTCATTTCGACCATAACTCATGTTATCATTGACTGGAATAATCCTGTTTTCTCTTTGGAAGAGAAGGTTCAAACTAACCAAAGGAAACATTTCAATCGGTTCTTATTGCGTGTGGTATGGTTTGTAGAGAATTATTCTTGGGCAACTGTTGCCGAAAGCAAAAAAGAGACCATTGAAGTATTCGGTCGTAGTATCAGCCAGTTCACGCTTAACTTCCCACTTCAAGACAGCAAGGACAAAAGCGAGAAAGGTGAGAATGACAGGGCGATGAAGTATGAGGCCATGCTCGAAACGGCGGTCTACCAATACCTCTCTACTTTAGGCAATGCCAATCATCAACTGCCAATGGGCTTGTTTGACGGAGCTGTGAGTAAAGCCACCGCTATTACTCCTGGAGGCGCAAGTCAGGCCGACCTCTGGAGAATTAACCATGACATATTCTATGTTTACGAACTCAAAGACTGTATCAATTCAGACAATACTCACGTTGGCATCATCACCGAACTGATGTTCTATGCCAATGTCCTATATCGCTTATTCATCACTCACGAAATTCAATACCCGCATGAAGCAGACAAGTTCCGCACAGACAAGAGAGAAAAAGCTTCAAGAGGTCTTGAACTTATTCTCGATGCCATCCATTCGAACTCCATCACACAAATCAAGGCAGTGTTTCTGACTGACAGACTGCATCCACTCATCGAATATGCAAAAGAACAGCTGTTGAGTGACATGAACCAGGGAAAGGCTGCTGTCGATTTTGAACATTCAACCGTATTGCAACTGATGCCGGCAGAATTGATTCCTGCACCTACTTACAAGGAACTGCAGGGAGCGCAACAAATCAAAGTTCTTCAGACATTGCCACAGTTCAATGGCATAAAAGGTGGTGGTACATGGAAAGCTGGTCTGCAGAACATCCAGTTTCCTTACATTATCGAGGATGGCCAAGAGGTGACAAATATCTATCCTGCCATTCGTGAAGCTGCTATAGAGTATTTTCGAAAGAATGGTATAGGATGGTGGAAAAGCCATGATGCAATCAATGTACCTACAGGGCACATGCTTTCATCTCAAATAAGCTGTGTAAATCATCTGTTCCCATTTATGAAGGGAGAAGAAACATCTGCTCTTCTGTTAGTACTCAATTCTATCCAGCACAAATACCATTTCACGAGGATTATTCCGAATCCATTAGACAGAACCGATTGCAACGGAAATGTATGTTTTGAATTTGTGTGGAAAAATCGCTCATTACTTGGCGAAAGGACAGAAAAGCGGGGAGCCATGTGTACCTCCATTGATGCCGTCATATATGCTGAAACGGCTAACCATAAGCGAGTTCTCATCCCAATCGAATGGAAATATGTAGAGACATACGAACACAAACGTGCTCCACAGGTTTCGATTAACCGCTATCCATCACGCATCCACAGCAATTCCAATATACCAACATGGAAGGAGGCATACGAGTATGATCCACTTTATGAATTGGTGCGTCAAACTTTGTTGGTAGAGAGCATTATTTGGTGCAATGATGCGGCATTACCTGTTGACGATTATTTGCACATCAATGTAATTCCTTATGGCAATGAAGAATTACGTAAGGAAATCAGCAACTATGCCCAAGGACTGAAAGATGTCAGCAAATTCATTGTTATCGACCCCAAGCAACTGATGTGTCCCATCAAGGATACACATTCAGACTTATACAACTACCTTGATGCACGATATTGGCAATAAAAGAAGGGAGGAAAAGACATGGCATACACATACAAATATCCAAGACCGGCTGTTACGGCTGACTGTATTGTAATAACGAGGGAGGCAGAGCCAAAGGTGCTGCTTATCCAGCGGGGGAATCCTCCTTTCAAGGGTGCATGGGCATTCCCCGGCGGTTTCATGGACATGGATGAAACTACTGAACAATGCGCTATCAGAGAACTGGAAGAAGAAACAGGGCTTCGGCTGTCGGATATTCATCAGATTGGGGCATACTCCAAGGTTGACCGTGACCCAAGAGGGAGGACAATAACCGTCGCTTATCTGGCCATCATCGATGAGCCTATCGCTGTCACTGGCCAGGATGATGCTGCCAAAGCAGAATGGTGGCCACTGTCTGATTTACCACATCTCGCATTTGACCATTATGACATTATGCAGGATGCCGTCACTCTTTTTGAAAAGACAAAATAAAAGTGAGTTGTGAAACTCTAACACAGCGCGTGGGCATTGCTACTTATTCGTGAACGTTTGTTCGATGGATTATCTGCAAGGCTTCTCTGACGCTGAATAATAGCAAACGCTAAGATTTCCACAAAAGTCAAGAGCAACCGGAACCTCGACTGGTTGCTCTTTTTCATGCCATATGAATCTGCCCTTGACGCAGACTGATGTTTTGCATACATTATTGGAAAAAGAGATTATGCTAAATATCAGACTTACTTTTTTGCGTGTTGCAATTCAATTTATCAAGCTTATCATGAACATTAAATTTGTTCTTAATTGTGGTGCATGTTACATTCAGAAGATACCTGGTATAAACCTTCTGATAAAGTTGTTGGGGGACGATTGTATTAGGCTATTCTTTGCATGACTTTTAATAAGAGCTGCACCTTACGATGCAGCTCCGAGTATTAACAGACCAACTAATCTTCATTGAAGAACGAACCTGTTGGCATGGCGGCATCCTCGGCAACACAGCAGTTGTAGCGTTCGCGGCTGCGGCGTTCGCGGGCAAACATGGCCTTGGTGCCTTCCTCGTCTTGCTGGAACTCCATGTGTTCCTCAATGGCGAAAGAGTGGGCCATCGTCTCGACGTCAAGGTTGTCGGTGCCGATGAGTGTAAAGGTCCAGTTCTGCTTCTTCAGCTTCTCAATCATCGTGCGAACCATCTTCAGTGTCCACTCCTCAGAGCTGTTCTCCTCACCGTCAGTGATGATGGTAACAAGTACGTGGTCGCCGTCTTCTACCTGAGCGTTAACCTTGGCGATTCCCTTACCAATGGCATCGTAGAGGGGAGTGCCACCACCAGGATTGTAGGCTTTCCAGTCGAGGTTCTTGGTTCGTGAGGCTGGGGCATTGTCGTAATGCCAGGTAGTGTGACTACTGTCGAAGGTGAGGAGAGTGACGCGCTGCTCCTGGTCAGGGTACTTCTTCTGCATCTGGCGAACAGTCTGGAGGGTCTCGTTCATGCCGACGAAGGCCTGCTTGCGGATGACGTACATTGAACCGCTCTCATCGACGATAATCAGATTATGGACACGCTTTGTTTCTTTCTTGTTCTGCTGCTTGGGCATGGGATCATTCTTTTTCATAATTGTAACTTTTTAATTGGTGAAACTTCATTTTAAGACGTCTTTTATCTATTTGAAGATGGTTTTCAGAAAAAATTAAGCTAATGCGGCAAAAATTTCGTATCTTTGCGAAAAATTTGTGCCCATGTATTATCAACGACTGTCAGACGACGAGATTATTGAGGGCTTCCGCGAGGGGGACAGCGACATTATCCGTGAGTACTTCTACGGGTATTGTGAGGCGGGTTATCGGCTATTCGACCAGCGGTATCAGTTGAGCGGGAAACAGAACCTGGACTTTATGTCGCTGGCTCACCAGTATGCCATCTACCTGATGGAGCACAACTGGAAGCCGTTGGAGGATCATTCGCCGGAGGTCAGTCTGAAGACGTGGCTGATTGGTGGGTTCCGCTATGTGGTACTCGATGCACTGAAATGGTATCACAGGGAGTATGGCAGCATCACCTTCGAGGACTATCTGCAGTCGTTCGATATGAAGGGCGACAACCTGCGCCTGCAGTTCAACCGGATTGTAGAGGACATCTGCGACCATGCACCCCTAAACCGTCAGGACAGACTCATTATTATGATGATGCTGATTCGCGGCTTCAAGGGAAAAGAGGTGGCTGCGGAATGTGGCATTACTCCTTCAGCTGTGTCTCAGCGCTACAACAAGCTGAAAGATAAGATTATCGTGCCTTACTTCCGCAAGAATTTCGATATGGACTTGGACATGCCGGAGGTGATGGACGAGCGTGCTATCGTCGTGAGCGAGGCTATGATGGAGGAAGCCCCAATGGGCATGCCTGCACCTATGGTTTACGAGGATATGAGAATGAGCAAAACAGAAGCACCAGATATGGAACAAAAGAGAACAACACCAGAGTTTATTACAGAGTTGCAGCCTAACGAGATCTTTGTGTTCGGAAGCAACCTGAAAGGTATGCACGGCGGCGGGGCGGCCTACATCGCCTATCGCAAGTTTGGGGCTATTATGGGCCAGGGCGTGGGTCTGCAAGGTCAGAGTTATGCCATCCCAACGATGCAAGGCGGCGTAGAAACCATCCGTCCGTATGTGGATGAGTTTATCGAGTTTGCCAAGGCACATTCAGATCTGACCTTCCTTGTTACCCGCATCGGCTGTGGCATCGCAGGATTCACCGATAATGAGATTTCTCCCCTGTTCGAGAAGGCTCACGACGTGGAGAATATCGTGCTGCCACCAAATTGGTAATAACAAAGAAAGGCATCTATGATTTGGTTCATCATCATAGCAGTAGTAGTTATCGTATTTTATGCCATTGTAAGTAATGGTACAAGTAAAAAATCTGTAGAAGATGAATATGACAACGATAAATAGGAGACAAGACCCGTATAAGGTACAATTGGCTGATATTGCCAATGAGATTGGTGGCAACATGGCCATCAAATATTATACTTTGGAATGTACTCTCACGAAAGAGCAACTCCAGGATATGAAGAAGAATGGTCTCAAAACCGATGTGATGAGTTGCATCTTTGCAGCTCTAGTCATGAACGGCATGAATGAGACCGAAGTGAAGGAATACATAGAAAAGGCCCACAATGCCGGGGCTGCTCCCAGTGTGACATTCGAAGCTCCAGATGATGGTGCGCTCAATGTAACGTCACCAGAAGAGAACCCTGAGCTGGACAAGCTCGTTAAAGCTATGGGGATTTAGAATGCATATTCAGATGAAGAAGCTTATATTAATGACAGTGGTTGCCATGATGGCTACCATGACATTGACATCGTGCAGTAAGGATGACGATGACATTGTTGTAGTGCCGACTCCTGAAGAGCAGGTGGTACTGAACTGCGCGAAGCCCGACAATCTGAAGGCGGGTGACAGGGTGGCAATGATCTCGCCCTCGTACTTCACACCGATGGAGACCATTGAGAAAGCAGCCGATGTGCTCCGCTCATGGGGCTTTGAACCCGTCATCAGTCCCAATGTTGATAAGGTGCTGGACGGCAAAATAGGCGGAACGGTAGAAGAGCGTGTGAGTGATATCCGCTGGGCTTTGAGTGACCCAAGCATCAAGGCTATCCTCTGCAATCGCGGCGGCTATGGTACTATCCAACTCATAGACCAGCTCCCTTTCGACGAAGTGAAGGCTGCCAGGAAGTGGATTGTCGGCTACAGCGACATCTCCACCATTCATGGGTTTTGGAGCCGTGTCGGAGTGATGAGCATCCTCGGCACCATGAGTACCACGCTGGCCAAGGGCGGTACCGACAAGACCTGTACGATGATGCGCGACCTGTTGCTGGGCAAAGTTCCCCGCTATGAAGTTCCTGCACATCAG
>JAEEGK010012872.1_pt1 | contig 18941 bp, 17 predicted proteins | sample 8958771 | NCBI WGS metagenome assembly JAEEGK01 (sample SAMN16246547, study PRJNA631951) | gut metagenome | biome: gut microbiome; feature: rumen; material: SC-attached | host: Bos | place: Iran: Karaj | collected 2018-10
GTCTTTTCGATTACTCTGTCCATATCTGTTCTCCTTTGTAATATCTCACTAATTGTTCCTTTACCATCGCCATCAGCCGGCATTGCAGCAGCGTGGCCTTCGACTTCAGCAGTTGCGAGCCGGTGGTATGCAGGTCGATGGCCGTCGAGAGTCCCTCCTCAAACTGGCGCCGCGTCAGCTGGTAAGCCAGCGAGTCGGCCTCCACCTTCTTCTCCATCTGGGCGGTCTGCTTCAGGTAGCCCTGCCAGTCCTGCCAAGCCTCGCGGCTCAGCTTTTCCAGTTCGAGCAGCTTCTGCTGGTATGCCTCGTGGGCAATCTTATAGTTGTTCTTGGCCTTGCGGATATTGGTGACGGTCTGAAGGCGGTTGAAGAGCGGGATGCTCAACGTAGCCCCGATGTATTCACCCATGTTGTTCTTGAACTGGTTGTTGAACGAGGCCGCCGTCTCAGAATGTAAGGTCCGGAAATAAGTGGTGCTCAGGCCCGCACTCAACGAGAGAGTGGGGAAAAGTGAAGCACGAGCCTGGCGCCACTCGTGTTTTGCGGTTTCCATCTGATAGCGGGCGACAGCCTCAGCAATACAGCCAACGCCCTTCTTTTCAGGAGAGGGGGCGGGGGTGAAGCTTGTGGTGGCAAGACTGTCGCTTATCGGAAAGCCCATCGCCTTCTTCAACTCGAGCAAGGCCGAGGCATGGAGATTCTGCTGGCGCGTCAGCTCATAGTCGGCCTCAGCCTGCTGAGACTCCACCTGGGCCACGTCGGCAGCACTCTTGCGCCCCACCTCCTCAAGCAGGCGCGTCTGCTTGAGCAGCAGCGTCGTCTCCTGTACCTTCTCGCCAGCCATGCTGACCAATCCTTCGTAATAGGCCACGTTGGTATAAGCCTGCAGCACGTCGAGCGCCGTCAGGTCCTGCTGTTGGCGGAGGCTTGCCCGCCCCATCAGTTCGCTGGCCTTGGCGGCCTTCAGGGCATGCAGACGACTGAATCCGTCGAACACGGGCAGCGACGCCTGCAGCTGGTAGCCGTTATAAAAGGTGCTCACGTCGGTATAGCCGTTGGTCTCGGGGTCGATGGCCCGGCCGAAGTTATACTGTGCGCCTATGCCGGCATCCACATAAGGCAGGAAACTGCCTACGGCTTTCGTCTTCTGCACCCTATAGTTGTCGAGCAGCAGTTCGGCCTGCTTCACCTCGTGGTTGTGCTCTACGGCATACTGCATACATTGCTGCACGGTCCACGCGTTTTGGGCGGTGGTCAGCCTTGCGGCAAGTGCAAGAAGGATAATCAATGCTTGTTTCATACGCTTTTCCCTGTTTTGTTGATGCAAAGTTAAGGGTTTCTTCCTCTCTATGCAAGCTTTTCGGGCCGTCGGAGTGCAGAACGTCTAAAAATTAGACACCTCACTGTATGATTTCTTGACGGAAAATGATTACCTTTGCAGCATGAACAAGTACGGAACGATTCTGATAGTAGACGACAACGCATCGATTCTCACGGCGATGCGCTATTTGCTCGATGGCACTTTCGAGCAGGTGCTGACCACAACCCAGCCTGACGACATATTGAAACTGATGGCGCAGCAGCCCATCGACATCGTGCTGCTCGACATGAACTTCACCCTCGGCGTGAACAACGGCAACGAGGGACTCTTCTGGCTTCGCGCCATCCGCAAGCAGCACCCGCAGACACCAGTCGTATTGTTGACGGCCTACGCCGATGTGAACCTGGCCGTGAAGGGACTGAAGAACGGTGCCGCCGACTTCATCACCAAGCCCTGGGATAACGACGAGCTGGTGCATAAGCTGAAGGACGTGCTCGACATGCAGAGCGAAATCGTCAGCCTCGACGAGATGGAGCGCGAGCACATACGCCGCACCATCGACCACTGTCACGGTAACCTCACGCAGGCTGCCGAACTGTTAGGCATCACCCGCCAGACACTCTACAACAAGATGAAACGCTTATGATGTGGCTATATATAATAATAGGTGTAGTCATTGTGGCTTTCGTGGCGTGGTTCGTACGCCATCAGCGGAAGCTGCGCCTGCGTGCCCACCTGATGCAGGAGGCTATCCGCAACCGTGACTTCACCTTCCGAATGCCTACTGACGGCATGTTCTTTGGTGAGCGGGCCATGCAGGAGACGCTGAACCAGCTGGGCGGGATTATCCGCCAGCAGGTGAACCAGAGCGAGGTGGAGTCGTGGGAACGGCTCACACGCGTTCTGACTCACGAGATGATGAATGCCACAGCTCCCATCACCAGTATCAGTCAGTCGCTGCTGAGTCGTCCCGACGTGAAGGGTACTCCGCTCGAAGAGGGCATTCACGCCATCTACACCACCTCGCAGCACATGAACGCCTTCGTCAACTCCTACCGTAAGCTCTCGCAACTACAGCAGCCCGTATTCGAGGACGTCCAGTTGCCGGCCCTTCTGACTGATATTCAGCAGCTCTATCCTAACGTCGCTTGGGACATCGCTGTGACTGACGATGCCGTCGTCAGTGCCGACCTCAGCATGCTGCGCCAGATACTCATCAACCTCGTCAAGAACGCTATTGAGGCAGGAGCCAGCCGTATGGCCATTCAGAAGTCCGGCAAAATCCTGCTCGTCAGCAACAACGGACAGCCCATCCCCGCAGAGGCCCGCCAGAGCATCTTCGTGCCCTTCTTCACCACTAAGCGCACGGGCAGCGGCATCGGACTCTCCTTCTCCCGTAGGCTGATGATGCTGCAGGGCGGCACCCTCAGTCTTGAAGACCAGCCCTCAGGCGGCTACTGCACCACCTTCTCACTCGAATTCAACAGATGACGGTATATACATTCGACAACACGATGGACGGCCTGCTGACGGCTGTGTTCGACACCTTCGCGCTGAAGGAGCAGGCTGTGGAGCTGCTCAGGGAGGGTGACGCGCTACCCCTGTTCTGCGACCGTATCTATAAGGTACATACCGACGAGGAGAAGGCACGGCGCGTGTGGGCCGGACTGGAGAAACGGCTGTCGCGCGAGGCGATGCGACTGATCTCAGTCAGCTGGCTGTCGGAACTGAGGGAGCTGAACCAGCCGTTGTTCCAATATATATGCAAGGTGTTCCGTCAGGGCGACATCGCCCGCAACTTTGCCGACCCCGACGTGTTGGCCGTGACCAACATCGCCCGACGGGTGCTGCACGAGCAGCTGAGGATGAAACAGTTCATCCGATTCCAGAAAGCCAAGGACGGCACCTATCTCGCCGTCGTCTCGCCCGACCACAACGTGCTGCCCCTCATCATCGACCACTTCCAGGACCGCTTCAACGACCAGTCGTGGCTCATCTACGATGCCAAGCGGCATTATGGGTACTACAGCCCCACCCCCGACCCCTCCCGCGGAGGGGAGGGGAGTAATTACACTGCTGAAGAAAATTCAGCGGCAGGAGTATCTACTCCCCTCCCCCCTGCGGGAGGGGTCGGGGGTGGGGCTATCCGCATCACCTTCGAAAACGAAGAAGCCGTTCCCTTTGACCTGTCGAACGGTAAGCTCAATGCCGAGGTGCTGAGCAGCGACGACCAACTGCTGCAGAACCTCTGGCGCACCTACTTCAAGGCCATCTGCATCAAGGAACGCATGAATCCCCGCAAACAGCTCAGCGACATGCCCCGCCGCTACTGGAAATATATGACGGAAAAGAACTGAGTATATAGTTGTTATTTCCACTTTTTAACCTGCACTTCTTGCACTTCTTGCACCCACGCAGGTGCAAGAAGTGCAAGAAGTGCAGGTTAAAAACCGTGATTAACAATCATAGTGTACAGACTTTCGTTTTTGTCTCATCACCTATGAGACAAATCGCCGAATGAATACTTATTCACGAGCCGTATGTTTATGCAGCCCCGCTCACTCTTGCCCAAAAGGCGGCACTTTACGACCAAAACGTGGCGCGTTTTTTCCAAAACCCACCGCCTTTTGGCCGAAAAGTGCCGCCTTTAGGCTTTGCATATTTATGAATTACTCTACCACGTGCCGTCGAGGTTGTCGAGGCTAATGTCCGCGACGTTGCTGACGACGGAGGTGATGGACTGCGGACTGACGAGGATACCGATGAGGGCAGCGATGTCAACGATGTTGACCTCGCCATCGCCGTTCACGTCAGGAGCCGACGGGGCGTCGGCCTTGCCAGTGAGATAGTCCGTCAGTGCGGTCAGGTCGGCGTCGTTTGTCACGTTGTCGTTGTTCACGTCGCCAAGCTTGATGGCCGCGCGGAAAGTTTTGTAGCTGCCGACGAACAGGCCGCCAGTGAAGACAACGGGAGCCGGGGCCGACGCATCGATGGTCACGTCCTTGAACACGGGATTGGCGATGGTGGTAATCATCTTCGGCATGACTTCCGAGCCGCTCACCGTCCAGCCGTTACCGAGCAGAGCCTGAAGGTCACTGCCTGTAGCGGTCGTGTAGGTGCCCAATGAGCCGACGTTCTGTGTCTTGTAGCTGTTGGTCACCTTCTGCGTGCCAGAGTGTTGTCTGAGTATGTCAATGCCGTTGCCGTCGCGGTAGGTGCCGTCGGCCAGGCAGTTCTCGACGATGTGCTCGCCAGGCTTGTCGCCCCAGCCGAAGATGATGCCGATGGCGGTATTTGCACCGCTGATACTGCCCCCGAAGCGACTATTGCGGATGGTGACATTCATCGTGTGGGAGTGGCCCAGAAGGCCGCCGCAGTAGGAACCGCTACAGACGATATTCGTTCGCACGTCGCAATTCTCAATCAGACAATTGAAGCTTTTGCCCACAAGGCCCGAGCAGTGTATGCCGCCCGACACCGAACCGGTGACTACGAGGTTGCGGATGGTGGCATCGCCGACAGCACGGAATGGGGCGGCACAAACCGTCGAGTTGGCATCAATGGCGACATTGAGCGTGTGGCCTGCACCGTCGAATGTTCCCTTGAATGGATGTTCATCTTCATAGGTGTTCGCATCCAATGTGCCCACCATCGTCGTGACGCTGATGTTCTTGGCCAGCCTCACCGTCTTGCCCTCAAACGACTCCGTGCCGTTGTTCACACGCTCGGCGAAGTCGTCCCAATCAGCCGACGTACTGATGGTCAGGTCGGCCGGCGAATCCCATTTCACGATGTATGGCCTTCCCGCCTCAATGGCTGTCAGGTTGTCGCTGAAGTCCAGCGTCAGTTGGCCCTCGCCGTCGAGGGTTGGTGTCGTCAGCAGTCCCTTCACCGTGGCACCCTCAAGCGGCGTACCCGCGAAGTTGTTCACGGCGAACGGCAGGCATAGCGTGTTCCAATGACCGTCCTGCCAGAGCGTCCGCCCGCTGAGTGTCACGTTGGCTTCGTAGCCGTTCCACTCAGCCAGTGCGCTGGCGTTGTCAGTCGTTTCGTCGAGAATTAGTTCGGTGTCATATACCACCTCCACATCCACGTCGTAATCAGGCATCTCGTCGAGTGTCCATTCGCCCTTGGCGGTCTTCGTCAGCTCCACGCCCATGGCGGCGAGTTCCTCGTCGGTATAGTACTCCACCACCAACTCCACGTCGTCGTCAGGCATATCGTCGAGCGTCCACACCGTGCGGTTGTCATTGGGTGTCAGGTCGATGCTCTGCGCCCTCCCACCTGTGGCAACCGCTAACATGAGTACCAAGATATAAAGAAATCTATGTTTCATCGTCTTCTCTCTTTTTGGTTGTTCGCTAATGGTGGTGTTCCTCCTCCTCCTGCTCCTGCTGTTTCGTCAGTTTATCCTTAATCTCTACGTCATCTACTTTAATTGAAATAATGTCTTCAGGAAGATTGTTATTATTGTTTCTTATTATCCTATAAGTATAGTTGGACGTGTCGAATTCCACCCAAAATCCTTCAGAATCCCAATTATTGCTGACTCCCAAACTGATTATGGTGCCATTGACTGATGCCCGCGCTCCATCATTACCATAATTGTAATGATGGCCACTGTCACAGTAACAATATTCGAATTCATATCCATTCCAATAAGCCAAGACGCCATGTTCTTTACCATCGTATTCATATACATACTCCAAACATTCGTCAATTGTTTCTCCTCCAAGGACAAGGATAATCGACTTAACGACTTCACATACACATTCGCCATAGGTGCCGCTGCCGTCGTTGGCCGTGGCACGGATGTGGGCGATGCCTGGGGATATGCCGGTTACCAGTCCGGCCTGGTCAACAATGGCTACTGCGGTGTTGTCGCTACTCCAGGTGTAGGTCTTGTCGGGAGCGTTGTCAGGGATTACCTTTTTCACCCAGAGCCCATACGTCTTACCAACAGCAAGTTTAGCCGTTGTCTCCTCCAGCGTGATGCTGGTCACCTCAACCTTCTTCCTGGCCCTGACGCTCTTCACCTTCTTATTTCCCGAATAGGTTACTACCACCTTCTGTCCTGCCGTTGCTGGATTCGGGTCAATCGTCCACTTTTCAGCATCTGCCGTACCTTCCTTTATCTTCACCGTGTGGGTGGTCTGTGCCATTGTGCCTGCCGTTGCCAATAGCAACAGAGCAACTAAAACAAATAATATCCTTTTCATTTCCATATTGTTTAAAATGTTAGCATATCGTTATTGGAGATTTTGGTTATACGCCGCAAAGTTACGAAAAAGAAACGAAAGTGCAAAGTATTTCGGGGATTAGAACTCAGTTTTTTTCTCTATTTTTTAATTTATCTCGGGAAAAAGTAGTAACTTCGCAGCCGAAAAGTTTTTCAATATGAACGTACAGATAGAACCAACGTGGAAGGAGCGGCTGGCGACGGAGTTTGAGAAGCCCTACTTCGAGCAGCTGACGGGGGCGGTGAGGCAGGAGTACAGCGTGACGACATGCTACCCGCCGGGACGGTTGATTTTCAACGCTTTCAACCTGACGCCGTTCGACAAGGTGAAGGTGGTCATCATCGGACAAGACCCGTACCACGAGCCGGGCCAGGCCCACGGGCTGAGCTTCTCGGTGCAGGACGGCGTGATGTTCCCGCCGTCGCTGCAGAACATTTTCAAGGAGATAGAGCAGGACCTCGGTACGCCCGTGCCACCGACGGGCAACCTGACGCGCTGGGCCGAGCAGGGCGTGCTGCTGCTAAACGCCACGCTCACCGTGCGTGCCCATCAGGCCAACAGCCACTCGATGCTCGGCTGGCAGAAGTTCACCGATGCCGCCATCTACGCCTTAGCCTCGCAGCGTGAGCATCTGGTCTATATGCTCTGGGGCGGCTATGCCCGCGGTAAGGCGTATATGATTCCGAAAGACAGAAACCTCGTGCTGGAGTCAGTCCATCCGTCGCCGCTCTCGGCGAATCGTGGCGGCTGGTTCGGACAGCACCAGTTCTCGCGCTGCAATGAGTATCTGAGACAAAACGGCATAGAACCCATCGTATGGTAAAACTTCCTCCCATTTTCGACGTCGGCGGCGTGCTGATTTCCTCCGACTTGCTGACCGAGCGTTTCTGCTGCGACTACGAGAAGTGCCGCGGCGTGTGCTGCATCGAGGGCGATGCCGGCGCACCGGTGACGATGGACGAGATTGCCGGTATTGAGGATGCGCTCGACACGGTATGGGGCGACCTGTCGGCCTCGGCACAAAGCGTCATCGACCGTCAGGGCGTGGCTTATACCGACCAGGAGGGCGACCTCGTGACAAGCATCGTGCGCGGTAAGGACTGCGTGTTTACGTGTTACGATGGTGAGAATTGCCTGTGTGCACTGGAGAAGGCATATCGGTCAGGCAAGACTCAGTTCTGCAAGCCCATCAGCTGCGCCCTCTACCCTATCCGCGCCAAGCAGTTTGCTGACGGCACAGTAGCCCTGAACTACCACCGCTGGAAAATCTGCGAGGATGCCGTCAAGAAAGGGCAGGCGCTTGACCTGCCCGTCTACCAATTCCTGAAGGAGCCGCTGATGCGCCGCTTCGGCGAAGCATGGTATCAGGAACTCTGCGATGTAGCCGACGAGCTGCGCTCGCAGGGCTACCTATAGCTTTACCTCTTTCGTCTGTCCTGCCTTGAGTTTCAGCGTCTGCCGTTCGCCATTCACGAGTAAGGTGGCGCGGCCAGCTGTCTTGGCCTTGATGGTGTAGGCTGTTACCTTCCCGTTCTTCCAAGAGAAGTCGAGCTCGTAACCGCCACGGGCACAGAGTCCGCTGACGCTGCCGTCGGCCCATTGCTCGGGACAGGCGGGCAGCAGTTCGATGATGCCCTGCTGGCTCTGCAGGAGCATCTCGCAGACGCCCGCCGTACCGCCGAAGTTGCCGTCGATCTGGAAGGGCGGGTGAGCATCCATCAGGTTCGGGTAGGTGCCGCCGCCGCTGTAGTTGGTGCCGCCGTTGGGCGAGATGTAGGTCAGCAGTTTCTGATAGATATGGTATGCATGGTCGGCACGGTGGAGCCGCGCCCAGAGGTTGATGCGCCAGCCCGTTGACCAGCCGGTGCTCTGGTCGCCCTTCTGGATGAGCGTCTGCTCGGCGGCTTTCTGCAGGGCAGGGTCGGTGAGGTGACTGCCGGGATAGAGACCGATGAGATGGCTCTGGTGGCGGTGGTACGGGTCGTAGTCGCGCCAGTCGTGGAACCATTCGTTGAGGTCGCCCTCCTTGCCGACGGTGTAGGGATGGAGGCGGGCGAGGGCTTTCTCGTAGGGGGCAGTGGCACCGCCACCGCAAAGCCGACTGGCAGTGATGACGCTCTGGAGGAGCTCGCGGATGATGGCGAGATCGGCGGTGCCGCCGTAGCAGGTCATGCCGTGGTAGCCATGGTCGGTGACGTATTCGTTTTCGGGCGATGTGGAGGGGGCGGTGAAGAGCTCACCGTTGTGCTCGACAAGCCAGTCGAGGCAGAAGTCGGCGGCACCCTTCATCAGCGGGAAGGCCACCTCGCGCAGGTACTGTCGGTCCTGGGTGAAGAGGTAGCGCTCCCAGAGCGTCTCGACGAGCCAGGCACCACCCAACGGCCAGTTGGCCCACTCGGGCTTCTCGCGCTTCTCGCCCACGGGGTTGGTCATGGCCCAGATGTCGCTGTTATGGCTTGAGCACCAGCCTCGGCTGATGCCGTAGTAGTTGCGGGCGGCATACTGGCCATTCTCTGCCAGGGCCTTGACGAAGCCGTCGAGGGGTTCGGCCATCTCGGCGAGGTTGGTCGTGAAGACGGGCCAATAGTTCTCCTCGAGATTGATGTTCACGGTGTAGTTACCGCGCCAGGGCGACCAGAGGTGGGGCGTCCAGAGCCCCTGCAGATTGGCTGGCACGCCGGGGGTACGGCTACAGCTGATGAGCAGGTAGCGGCCGTACTGGAAGTAGAGGGTCTCGAGGTAGCGGTCGTTGGCGTCATTGTGGGTGTAGGTCTTCAGGAGTTCGTCGGTGGGGCCGTCATAGTATGACGGCATAGACAACTGTAGCTTCACGCGGTCGTAGAACTGGCGGTAGTCGGTGATGTGGCGGGCGCGCAGCTCGTCGAAGGTGAGGTTCTGGACGTGCCACATGTCGTTGGTGGCCTGTTCCAGGTAGTCGGCGCCTTTGTTGACGGGATGGCGGTCGAAACCGTTGAAGCTGGTGGCGTTTACTATATATAAGGTGGCCTCAGTGGCTCTGCTGATAGTCAGCGACGAGTCGGCGGCAGCTACCTCGCCGTCGGTCTGCACGCGGAGCATCGTACAGAAGTGGATGCTCTCACGCTCGTCGCCGGTGGCGTGGCCGGTCATCGTCAGCTGCAGAGAGCCTGGCCTCACCTTGTGGGGCACCTGCGCCGTCAAGGCGATACGGCAGTTGATGTCGCCCCGCAAGCGGATGGCGATGACGCGGTCGGGATAGGATGCAAAATACTCTCTCGTAACGACAGCACCGCCACGCACGTAGCGGTCGGTGACAACGGAGGAGTCGAGGCTGAGACTCCGCTCGTAGCGGCTGACCGCTCCCAATCCGAGGTCCTTGATGTGGAGGGTGCCGAGGGGCTGGAAGAACTGCGAGTTAGGCCCCTGCACGTGGAGCTGCAGGGAGTCGGCCTTGCGGTAGTCCTCGGCAAACAGCGCCTCGCGAATCTTGGGAATCCACTGGTGGGCATCGGCATCAAGGTTGCGGTCGACGGGCTTGCCCGTCCACAGGGTGATGTCGTTCAGGTAGATGATGTTGTCGTCGGTGCCGCCATAGACGAGTGCGCCGAGCTTGCCGTTGCCTATCGGCAGCGACTCCTCAAAGTGGTCGGCGGGACGGTCGTAATGGAGAACCATCGGCGGCTGCTGGGCTGCTGAGGCGTTGCCAAGTACGGCCAAAAGTGCAAAAAACAGGAATTTTCTCATACTTTTTAGGTTTCTGCTTGCAAAGATACAAATTATTTTGTATTTTTGCGGCAAATAAACATAAAAAGCGTGCCTATGCAGCCCATTAAGACTTTGAACGACATGATTGTCTTCCTGCAGCAGCGGGGAGACCGCAAGCGCGTGGCCGTCATCTGCCCCAACGATGCCAGTACCCGCTACGCAGTGGAAAAAGGACAGGAGATGGGATTCATCGAACCCATCTACGTCAACGGCGACGACAAGGACGAGTGTGCCCGCCGCGCCGTGGCACTCTGCAAGAGCGGCGAGGCCGACATCCTGATGAAGGGTCTCGTCAATACCGACGTCGTGCTGCGCGCCATCCTCAACAAGGAGACTGGCATCCTGCGTCCCGGCCACGTGCTGACCCACATCGCCATGGCCGAGATTCCCAAGTACGAGAAGCTGCTGTTCTTTACCGATGCAGCCGTCATCCCAATCCCGACCAAGGAGCAGCGCCGCCAGCAGGTACACTACGTCAACTACGTCTGCCATGCCCTCGGCATCGAGGAACCGCGCATCGCGCTCATCCACTGTGCCGAGAAAGTCAGCGAGAAGACCTTCCCCTACACCAAGGACTACCTGGACATCATTGCTCTGGCACAGAGCGGCTACTTCGGCCGCTGCATCATCGACGGACCGCTCGACCTGAAGACGTCGCTCGACTCGGTCAGCCTGCGCGAGAAGGGCATCCACTCGGCCATCGACGGACAGGCCGACGCCCTCATCTTCCCCGACATCGTGGCCGGCAACGTCTTCTACAAGACGCTGACGCTCTTTGGCTATACGAAGACCGCCGGTGTGCTGCAGGGCACAAGATGCTGCTGCGTGCTGCCCTCGCGCGCTGACAGCCCCGAGTCGAAGTACTACTCCTTAGCCTTGGCTGCGATATGAACATCCTCGTCATCAACCCTGGCTCCACGTCGACCAAGATAGCGGTCTACGAGGACGACACGCCCGTGCTGTTGCGCAACATCGTACATACGCCAGAGGAACTGGCACCATTCGACGACGTCATCGAACAGCAGGACCTGCGCCGCCAACTGGTGCTCGACGAACTACGGCAGGCTGACATTCCCATCGACTTCGATGCCGTCATCGGGCGCGGTGGTCTGGTAAAGCCCTTAGAGGGTGGCGTCTACGAAATCAACGACCTGATGATACAGGACACCCTCAGCGGCATTGCCCTCCATAACCACGCCTGCAACTTGGGCTGCCTGATAGCCCACGAGATAGCAGCCACGATTTCCGGCTGCCGCTCGTTTATCGCAGACCCCGGCGTGGTGGACGAGTTGAACGACTATGCCCGCATCAGCGGGTCGCCGCTGATGAACCGCATCTGCATCTGGCACGCCCTGAACCAGCGCGCCATAGCCCGCCGCTACGCCGCCGAGATAGGCCGCGAGTACGAGGACCTGAACCTCATCATCTGCCACATGGGCGGCGGCATCTCCGTGGCGGCTCACGACCACGGACGGGCCGTCGATGCCAACAATGCACTCGACGGCGAGGGTCCGTTTTCGCCCGAGCGCGCCGGCAGCCTGCCCGCAGCCGACCTCATTCGCCTCTGCTTCAGTGGCAAGTACAACGAAAAGCAGCTGCTGAAACGCATTGCCGGCAAGGCCGGACTGAACGCCCACCTCGGCACGAACAACGTGAAGGAGATCATACAGCGCATTGAGGACTACGGCGACACCCAGGCAGAGCTCATCCTCAACGCCATGCTCTACCATGTGGCCAAGTCGATAGCCGCCGAAGCGGCCGTGCTTTGCGGAAACATCGACGCCATCCTGCTCACGGGCGGTCTGGCCCGCTCAGAGTACATCGTCAGCCGTCTGCGCCGCCGCATCGGGTTCCTGGCTCCTGTCCACTGTTTCCCCGGCGAGGACGAGATGGAGGCGCTGGCGCTGAATGCACTGGACGTGCTCCGTGGCAAACGTGAAGCAAAGATCTACAAATAAACCAAACGATAAAGAAAGAATTATGAAAACATTTTTGAACGTCGGCGACATCGGCCCGCTGGACAAGGCCTTAGCCGAAGCACAGGAAATCAAGAGCGACCGTTACAAGTATCAGCACTTGGGCAAGAACAAGACGCTGATGATGATATTCTTCAACAACTCGCTGCGCACGCGCCTCTCGACGCAGAAAGCCGCCATGAACCTCGGCATGAACGTCATCGTGCTCGACGTCAACGCCGGCGCATGGAAGCTGGAGACCGAGCGTGGCGTCATCATGGACGGCGACAAGTCGGAGCACCTGCTGGAGGCCATCCCCGTGATGGGCTGCTACTGCGACATCATCGGCGTGCGCTCCTTCGCCGGACTGACCGACCGTGAATACGACTACGCCGAGACCGTCGTCAACCAGTTCATCAAGTACTCGGGCCGCCCCGTCTTCGCCATGGAGACGGCTACCGTACACCCGCTGCAGGCCTTTGCCGACCTCATCACCATCGAGGAATATAAAGAGGTGAAACGTCCGAAGGTGGTCCTCACCTGGGCTCCCCACTGCCGCGCCCTGCCGCAGGCCGTGCCCAACTCGTTCGCCCAGTGGATGCTGGCTGCCGATGTCGACTTTGTCATCACCCACCCCGAGGGCTACGAGCTCGACCCGAAGTTTGTGGACGGTGCCCGTGTGGAGTACGACCAGCGGAAGGCTTTCGAAGGCGCCGACTTCATCTACGCCAAGAACTGGTCGAACCCAGGTGTCACCAATCCCGGCGACTACGGCAAGATTACCTCTAAGGACATGTCGTGGACGGTCGACGAGGAGCACATGTCGTGGACGAGGAACGGCAAGTTCATGCACTGCCTGCCCGTGCGCCGCGGCCTCATCGTGACCGACGACGTCATCGAGTCGCCCAATTCCATCGTCATCCCCGAGGCAGCCAACCGCGAGATTTCGTGTTCGGTGGTTCTTAAACGTATGCTCGAAGCATTATGATATCATTTGAGTGTGACTATAACAACGGGGCACATCCGAAAGTCCTGGAGAACCTCGTCAAGTATAACTCGTCGAAGCCGATACCCTACGGTTTCGACGAGTTCTCAGAGCGTGCGAAGCAGAAGATACGCGAGGCTATCGGCATGCCCGACGCACAGATATTCTTCCTGACCGGAGGCACGCAAGCCAACGCCACAACCATCGACTCCATGCTCTACCAGTATGAGGGCGTCATCTGCGTCGGCTCCGGACACATCAACGTCCACGAGGCCGGGGCCGTGGAGTTTACCGAGCATAAAATCATTACGCTGCCCGACGTACAAGGAAAGATGGAGGCTCGCGTGCTCGACCGCTATCTCGACGACTTCATGCACGACGGCAACAAGGATCACGCCGTACATCCGGGACTGGTCTACATCACCTTCCCGACGGAGTTCGGAACACTCTACAACGCCGCCGAACTACGCGACATCTACCAGGTTTGCCAGCGCTACGACCTGCCCCTCTACATCGACGGGGCACGCCTGGGCTACGGACTGATGGCCGACGGCAACGACGTCACGCTGCCCTACCTGGCACGCCACTGCGACGTCTTCTACATCGGCGGCACGAAAATCGGCGCCCTCTGCGGCGAGGCCGTCGTCTTCAGCGGGAGGAATGCCCACAAGCACTTCTTCTCAATCCAGAAGCAGCACGGCGCCGTCATTGCCAAGGGCGCTCTCATCGGGCTGCAGTTCGACGCGCTTTTCACCGACAGTCTTTACTTCCGCCTGTCACAACACGCCATCGACATGGCCATGCAACTCAAGCAACTGTTTCAGGAGAAAGGCTACCAGTTTTATGTCGACTCACCCACCAACCAGCAGTTCCTCGTCATCAGAAACGAGGAGGTGGAGCGGTTGGGCCAGCAAGTGGCGTTCACACACTTCGGACAGACCGACCATCACCACACCATCTGCCGCTTCGTCACCAGCTGGGCCACGACGCAAGAGGAAATCGACGAACTGCACCGGCTGCTCGACAACGACAAATGACGGCAGCGCCATCGGGCAAAAAAACACCCTTTACAAGGCGGGAAAGCATTTTTTCGTCAGAAAATTTGGCTGATTGAAAAATAATCCCTACCTTTGCAGCTGATAACAAGACATACGAGTCCAGAGGATTCCGACAAATAAGTGCAAGTCGGAATTCTTTATTTTTTGTCTGCCTAAAATGATAGTAAATTGAAAACAATATAAAAAGAAATAAGTTATGCCATACATGTCACAAGAAGGCTACGACAAACTGGTAGCCGAACTGAAACACCTGGAGAGCGTGGAACGCCCAAAGGCATCGGCCGCCATCGCGGAAGCACGCGACAAGGGCGACCTTAGTGAGAACAGTGAGTATGACGCCGCCAAGGAGGCTCAGGGCCACCTGGAGGCGAAAATCAACCAGTTGAAGCTGGCCATCTCGGAAGCGAAGATTGTTGACACGTCGCGCCTAAGCACTGACGCTGTCCAGATTCTCTCGAAAGTGGAAATGACCAATCTGGCCAACAAGGCCAAGATGGCTTACACCATTGTCAGCGAGAGCGAGGCAAACCTGCGTGAGGGGAAAATCTCAATCACCACACCCATTGCCCAAGGACTGCTGAACCACAAGGTGGGCGACGAGGTGGAAATCAAGATTCCCCGTGGTACCATCAAACTACGTATCGACAAAATTACCGTCGGATAATAAATAGAAAACAGTAAATCGTAAATAGTAAATAATAAGATGGATATATTCAGTAGAATTGCTGCTGGTGAAATTCCCAGCTATAAGTGCGCCGAGAACGACGAGTTCTATGCATTTCTTGACATCAACCCGCTGGTGAAAGGTCACACACTGGTGATCCCCCGCCGCGAAGTGGACTACTTCTTCGACATGGACGACCAGGAGCTGGCTCGCTACCAGCAGTTCGCCAAGCGCGTGGCCGCAGCCATCAAGAAAGCCTTCCCGTGCCGCAAGGTGGCACAGGTGGTGCTTGGGCTGGAAGTACCCCACGCCCACATCCACCTCATCCCCATGCAGAGCGAAGCCGATGCCGACTTCCGCCGCGAAAAGCTAAAGCTGACGGAAGAGGAGTTCAAGGAAATTGCCGCAAAGATTCGCGAGGAGTTTGTCTGATCAGACAAACTCCTCGCCGTATTTCAGGCGTACTTCATTGACATATTTGCGAATCAGGGCCGACGAGTCGCCTTTCTTGCAAATGAGCAGCACGTCGCCCGACTCTGCCACGATATAACCATCAAGCCCGTTGATGACAGCCAGATGGCCACGAGGCATCTTGATAATGTTGTCGCTGCAGTCCTCAAGTATCACCTCAGAATCAATGACGACATTATCGTCCTCGCCTTTCTGCATGCCCTCATAGATGGAGTGCCAGGTACCAAGGTCGGCCCAGCCGAAGCTGCACTTCATCACATAGACATCCTCGGAATTCTCCAGCAAACCAGTTTCAATTGACAGGTTGGGGAACTTCGAAAACGACTCCTGGACATAATCGCGCTCCTCGTCTAACGAGACGCTTACACCCGCTTTGTCAATCTGACGCAGCACCACAGGCAGGATGCGGTGAAGACTCACAATAAGGTTGCGGACGTTTGAAAGGAAGATGCCCGTGTTCCACAAGAATTCGCCACTTTCAACGAACATTCGGGCAAAGTCACGCTCGGGCTTCTCCGTGAACGACTTCACGACGTAGAGATTTTCCGGCCCGGCGCCATCACCAACCTGTATATAGCCATACCCGGGCTCTGGACGCGTAGGGGTGACTCCCATTGACACCAAACAGTCTTTTTTGTCGACGAAGTCAAGGCAGCTACACACATCGTGCTCGAAAGCCTCATCGCCCAGCACGGCCTGATCTGAAGGCAGAATGATAAGACTGGCATCAGGGCAGACATGCGAGATGCGGAACGTTGCCCAAGCCAGACTCGGCGCAGTGTTGCGCGACACAGGTTCGGCGAGCACGTTATCAACAGGCAGCTCTGGCAACTGCTCTGTCACCAAATGAGCATACTCTACCTGCGTACATATATAAATGTTCCTTGGAGGGACAATTTTTAGCATACGGTAGTACGCTTGCTGCAACTGAGTCATTCCCGTTCCAAAGAAATCAATAAACTGCTTAGGTTTACGCTCACGGCTACAAGGCCACAGTCGGCGTCCCTTTCCACCAGCAAGGATTACACAAAAATGGTTTTCCGATATTTCCATTACGTCAGATTAAAAGTTAGCATTTTCGGGCACGAAGATACACAATTTAATTGATAGACGCAAGAATTTTTAATATTTTTAGCGGAATCTCTTTGCTTATTCATTTTTTCTTAGTACCTTTGCACCCGCTTTTGATGCCCAGATGGCGGAATCGGTAGACGCGCTGGTCTCAAACACCAGTGGGGCAACCCGTGCCGGTTCGACCCCGGCTCTGGGTACGAGGTAACAAATAGCAAGGTGCTGTAACATAGCGAGTTATGGCACTTTTTTTGTTTTATAAGGTGTACCCCAAAGTGTACAATTCAACAAAAGGTTTTCTTCCGTCACATCCGTCACTTTCTTGTAACAGCCTTATTTTCAGGGCGTTTGGGTGATGACGGATGAGTGGTGACGGTGACGGATAAGCAGCGCGCTTGCAATCAACAAAGCTGCCGCATTGCCACCTTATACGCTTACAAATACATTCACCGTCCGTGAATATTTGTTCATAGGCCGTGAATCTTTCCCGCAACAAGGGCCGTTGCCTTTACGGCACCGCTCATCCGTCACCCGTCACCATTATCCGTCACCGTCATACGCACTGGAAATGAGCGCATTACAGGACAGTGACGGATGTGACGCTTATAAAACCAAGTCGACTTGAGAAAGGACTGTTCGGAATACTGGCTCTGCGAGAAATAATAGCGCGTTTAGGCGGGATTATATGCCTCAGACGGTTAAAATTGATTTAAATTACACCTTATCGTATACAGATAAGAGAATTATTTCGTATCTTTGCAATTGCTATCTGCCCGTCGGGCTGTGATGTCATCTGAGGTTGACGGAGTCGGTGGGCGGAGCTCTACATATTGAAAGGCGTTACTGACGCTTTGTTTTTGGTTGTTTCGAAACTACCACACTCGATTACAGGACAAGAACATTGCAGGGGTAACTACCACAGGGTGTGTATATCAGACTCCGTAGTGTGCTGCGAGGCTCGTGTAGCCTCAACGCACACTTTACGGTGTATCTATATACTCCAGTGTGGGTGTTTCTCTGTCTGTTTTCCTGTAAGGCTGTGGTAGGCCTCGAACAACGAACAGGCAGAAGTCAAGCACCCACGTCTTTTTTGTATAGTAGCTTGATTGTCTAACATAATGCTATTGCTTTGGGTGCTAAGCAAATAACAATGCAGATAATGTGACTGCAAGAGTTTATGAGCGTTCGCACATACAAAGCAATAGACTTGTTTTGCGGGATTGGCGGTTTTCGATTGGCGATGGAAGAAAACCATGTACAATGCGTGTTTTCGTCTGATAATGACCCTTTTGTCCAAAAAACATACGAAACAAACTTTGGAGAGATACCTTTTGGAGATATTAAAACCATCAATGCCGCTGACATTCCATCATTTGACATATTAACAGCGGGATTTCCATGCCAACCATTTAGCTATGCTGGAGAAAAGAAAGGGTTCAATGATGAAATAAGAGGTACTCTATTCTTTGACATTTGCAGAATCCTCGAACATCATAAACCACCAATGGTGTTTTTGGAAAACGTCAAAGGACTAAAATCTCATGAACATGGTAAAACTCTCAACACTATCCTTGACAAACTCCAAGAATTGGGCTATTTCCCACATTGGAAAATCCTTTCATCACTTGATTATGGATTACCACAAAAAAGAGAAAGATGGTATTGCGTAGCTTTTAGAAAAGAAATTGGTTTTGAATGGCCCGAACCCATTGGCGGTCATCCTATTCTGCGTGATATTGTAGACTTGAATAATGATGATCCTTCTTTACGTCTTCCTCAGTTTGAATTGGATAGAATTGATCATCATTTTGCAGTTGCCCAACCTGGAGATAGAGTACAACATGATAACTCCAAGTATGCCACTAATACCAAAAAGGGGAGATACGGCATTTATTCATTCCAAAAACCAGATGGCTCTTTAAGATTCCATGTTGGTGATTTTGCCAAAACGCAAATACAGGAGGCATTTTATTCTTGCCTCGACACATATGCTTCGACTATTATTGCTAATAGAACGCCTAAACTATGGGATATTCGGAGGAAATTATCAGTACTAGAAGCTCAAAGGTTACAGGGGTTCCCAGATGATTTCATATTTCCCGTATCGGATGCACAAGCTTATCATCAATTAGGTAATTCTGTAAGTGTTCCCATAATAAAACTAATAATGGCGAACATGATAAAAACATATGAAAAAAACACTTGAGTAATGAAATATATTGATTTAAAGACTGTTGTGGAGTCATATAAAGGATTCCAGGATTGTATGACAAATAAGTCATGGGGATATTTAGCATTATTAAAAGGCTGTAATAGTAGTGTTCGACCATCGGTTCCTTATGAAGTTGATTTGAACAAGGTCTCAAATTTTCTTGAAAACATTTTTAATTTGTCTCAAACAAAAAAACAATATGAAGGAGGGCATTCTCTTT
>JAEEGK010012873.1_pt1 | contig 18940 bp, 17 predicted proteins | sample 8958771 | NCBI WGS metagenome assembly JAEEGK01 (sample SAMN16246547, study PRJNA631951) | gut metagenome | biome: gut microbiome; feature: rumen; material: SC-attached | host: Bos | place: Iran: Karaj | collected 2018-10
TAATGTAACCACAGAGACTGGTGCCGGACAGTGGGGAGCAGCTCTGAGTTATGCTGCTAAGATTTACGGTCTGGATTGCGCTGTATATCAAGTAAAGATAACAATGCAACAGAAGCCATACCGCTCGAGCATCATGCGCACATTTGGTGCAGTGGTTGAGGGTTCGCCTTCGATGTCGACTCGTGCTGGTAAGGACATACTGACCAAGGATCCTACACATTCAGGTTCGCTGGGTACAGCTATCTCTGAGGCTGTAGAGTTGGCCACCACCACACCTAACTGTAAGTACACACTAGGATCGGTACTCAATCACGTTGGTCTGCATCAGACCATCATCGGTCTTGAGGCCGAAAAGCAGATGGAGATGGCTGGTGAATATCCTGATATCGTGATTGCCTGCTTTGGTGGTGGTAGTAACTTTGGTGGTATCGCCTTCCCATTCATGCGTCACAATCTGTGCGATGGAAAGAAGACAGAGTTCATCGCCGCTGAGCCAGACAGTTGTCCTAAGTTGACTCGCGGTCAGTTCCGCTACGACTTTGGCGACGAGGCTGGTTATACCCCACTGCTGCCAATGTTCACACTAGGTCACAACTTCAAGCCAAGCAACATCCACGCAGGTGGTCTGCGCTATCATGGTGCAGGTATGATTGTAAGTCAGTTGCTTAAGGACGGTCTGATGCGTGGTGTAGATATCCCACAGCTCGAGACCTTCGAGGCAGGTATGCTGTTTGCCCGAACTGAGGGTATCATCCCTGCTCCTGAGAGTTGTCACGCCATTGCTGCAACCATCCGCGAAGCCAAGAAGTGCAAGGAGACTGGCGAAGAAAAAGTTATCCTCTTCAACCTCTCAGGCCACGGTCTCATCGACATGCCAAGCTACGACTCATTCATCAAGGGCGACCTGCAGAACTACACTGTAACTGATGAGATGATTGCTGCTAATCTAGCAGAACTGGATAAGTAATCACTTTATGATTTAAATAGTAATCCCCGCTCGTTTGAGCGGGGATTATTGTTTTCTGTTAGAATATGCGACCTGTTATCGTGAGTTTCAGAACTGGATAAACAGTCAGCTTATCGATAATCTTCGACAGGGTATCGTCAGTATCGTTCAAATCGTTTATCTTAACCTCCGTGTCGTCCTGATAAACCTTCATCTTTCCCATAAACTGGCAACCAGCTTCAAAGCGTAATCCCAAACGATTCTTGGGCACCAGACGGCCAACACCAAGTCCAACATAAGGACGGAATTTCTTTACGCGAATATCACCACTAATATCACCCTTCTCGTCAAACTTCACGTTGTATTTGTCGAGTTCAGCAGTGATGCTACTCAGAATTATATCCTTAAATGCAGGATAATCCCCGATAGCATTCTGTATTACGTCGCTATGACCTGTCAGTGTGCCAAGCTTCTCACCCCCAAACGAGAAACCACCTGCAATGAAAAAGCTTGAGTTGCCTCCAAAGGGATAGATGTTCAGCTTTACATCCATCGTTGTGCGCTTCAAATCTCCAGTAATCTTAACTTTGTCGTGGTTAGGAATAGTAATCTGAGCAGGAAGGGCTCCGAGGTTGTAATCAACATTCACATCACCCTTAATCTTGATGCTAGGCATGAAATTTACACCAGCACTCAATTCCAGATAGTCAGTAATAGGAGCAGCAACGCCCACGCCAATACCCTCAGTGCTAGCCGAAACATTCAGCCCTACATGGTTAAATATACCACGATCGATATCATCCCACCACTCTTGTGCTGATGCAGATGTACTTCCTATCAGCATTGTAATACATGCAATAAATAGTTTTTTCATATCAGTAATTGTTTTAAATTAGTAATAACATATTTATATCAATTGCAAAGATATATACTTTTTTCGTAAAATGCAAATTTTACTCATACTTTTTTCAACAAAAAAATCCCCGCCATCTAGCGGGGATTATTTGTTTTATCTTATTCTATCCATCGAGCGGACCAACTTTTCGTCTGCCAGGATGGCGCGACGGGCCATCACATAGAGTATCAGCGAAATAGCTGGGAACACAGCAGGCCACGAAGGACGGAACTCAACGGCTCCCCACGACTTATCGCCAACCATCTGGCCTACAACGAAGAAGCACACATACCAACCAATGATAAACAACACATTGAACAGACAGAACAACGCCTGCATCTTGCGATTGTTATATATAAATATGGTATAGGTAGCTATTGCAGCTGTTGGCAGCAACACTGCCATCAATGGCCAGGTATCAAAGTGATGCTTACCCAGGGGATCGGTAAACCAGAGGTTGTACACACGAGCCACCTGCAGTCCGCCCAATTTAAACGAGCCTATCTGCATACAAAGACAAATGACGGTCATAATGATGGCCGCCAAAAGATATAATGTCTGCTTACGCTGTATCATACTGATTAATCTTCCTGTGTCTGTGCCTCGCGAGAAGGATCACGCCAGTAAACCTTATTCTCTACAAACTCCTGTGTTGCGAGAAGACTTGGCTTTGGCAGTTTTTCGTAGTAACGTGAAATCTCGATCTGCTCACGATTCTCGAATACCTCCTCGAGTGAATCGTTGTATGAAGCGAACTCTGCCAGCTTCTTCGACAGATCGTCCTTAATCTGAAGGCTAATCTGGTTGGCACGCTTACCAATGATAGCTACGCTCTCGTAGATATTACCTGTGTCGTCACACAGATCCATAATGTTACGTGTTACGGTGTTAACCGGTGCTTTTGACTTCTTATAATCCATATCTTAATCTTTAATAACTTTTTTGCACTTATTGATATACTTCTCTGCCAACGGGGCATTCTTTGACTCGGGGAACTCATTGAGGAAACCATAGCACTCATCCTCGGCATCGCGATAGCGATCCATGCGCTTCTCCTCCGAGCTGTTCTCAGCCAACTCAAACTTAGCCTTCATGATCAACAGCATCAGGTCCTCACGAATGCTGCAGTAAGGATAGTTCTTCAAGCAGTTCTGCGCTGTGATGATACAGGCATTATAGTTACTCTCCTCATTAGAGTTGATATTTCCAAAATAACCGCCCAGGTTGTAATAGAGCGAGGCTGAGAGGAATTCCTTCTGAATCAGCTTATCGTGGAGCTCATACAAACGAGCCTGAGCCTGCGGACGCAATTCCGAATCGGGGAAGAGGTCCATGAACTGCTGATAGGCCGTGATGGCGCCATTGGTGGGCGACTGGTCCAAGCGGGGCTCCGGCGCACTTTGGTAGAGCGACTGACCGACATAGAAATAGGCCAGCTCGGCATAGGTGCCACGAGGATAGCTCTGGGTATATTTCTTAAAAGTCTCCGATGCTGCTTCGTAGTCCATATTGCCATACTGGGCCATACCTAACATATATAGGCACTCCTGTGCATCATCAGAACCTTTCTTGATGGTCACCAGCTCTTCCAGCAGCGAGATAGCATGCTGGAACTTTCCACATGCGAATGCCTCTTTGGCATACTCATACTTGTAATCAGCGTCGCCATACTTGTAGACACTGTTAAACTCTGAGGCGCAACTGCTAAGCAGTAAGGCCGCACATGCCAATGTTATGATTCCTTTATTCATATTCGGGGTGCAAAATTAGCACTTTTCGCGCAAATAACAAAGTTTTAATACATGTTTTTGGTGTTTTTTGATGTTTTTTTAATAACTTATCGTATCTTTGCACACTCAATGAGCAAATTTATACTGACATCGGAATATAAACCAACTGGCGATCAGCCGGAAGCGATACGACAGTTGACTGAGGGATTGGACCGTGGAGACCGTGCCCAAGTATTACTTGGCGTAACGGGTTCGGGTAAGACGTTTACGATGGCAAACGTCATTGCGCAGCATAACCGCCCTACCCTCATCCTGAGTCATAACAAGACACTGGCCGCACAGCTCTACGAGGAGATGAAAGGCTTCTTTCCACAAAATGCCGTAGAGTATTACGTCAGCTATTATGACTACTACCAGCCCGAGGCCTACCTCCCCAGCACAGACACCTATATCGAGAAAGACCTGGCCATCAACGAAGAGATAGACCGCTTGAGGCTATCTGCCGTATCTAACTTGTTATCAGGCCGTAACGATGTGGTTGTTGTATCTTCGGTTTCATGTATCTATGGTATGGGAAGTCCCGTTGCGCTTCAGGAAAACGTGATAGAACTGAAGAAGGGACAGATCATAGACCGCAACGCATTGTTAAGAAAGTTGGTACAAGCATTATACGTACGCAACGACCTCGACCTGCAACGTGGCAACTTCCGTGTGAAAGGCGACACCATCGACATCGCGATGGCGTATAGCGAGGTGATACTCCGCGTAACCTTCTGGGACGACGAGATTGATGCCATCGAGGAGATGGATCCCGTCACTTTCGACCGTCTGGCCAACTTCGACGAATACCGCCTCTACCCAGCCAACCTGTTCATGACATCGCAGGAGCAGACAGACATTGCCATCCGTCAGATCCAGGACGACCTGATGAAGCAAGTACTCTTCTTTGAAGAGGCCGGCGACCCGATCAAAGCCCAGCGCATCAAGGAACGCGTGGAGTACGATATGGAGATGATCAAGGAGCTGGGACACTGCTCCGGCATTGAGAACTACAGCCGGTATTTCGATGGTCGCCAAGCCGGTGAGCGTCCTTACTGCCTGCTGGATTTCTTCCCCGACGACTATCTGCTCATCATCGATGAGAGTCATGTGAGCGTGCCACAGATCAGCGCCATGTACGGCGGCGACAGGAGTCGCAAGCAAAATCTGGTGGAATACGGATTCCGTCTGCCAGCGGCCTTCGACAACCGTCCACTGAAATTCGAGGAGTTCCAAGAAGAGGTGAATCAGGTCATCTACGTCAGCGCCACCCCTGCCGACTACGAGTTGAACGAGGCAGAGGGCATAGTAGTAGAACAGGTGATCCGCCCCACAGGCCTGCTCGACCCCGAGATTGAAGTACGCCCCAGCGAGAACCAGATTGACGATCTGCTGGACGAGATACTGACCCGCAGCCATCGGGGCGAGCGTGTACTGATCACCACCCTGACCAAGCGAATGGCTGAGGAGCTCACAGAATATCTGTTGAATCACCAGGTGAGCACCGCCTATATCCACAGCGATGTGGCAACACTGGACCGTGTCAAGATCCTGAGCGACCTGCGACAGGGTGTTTACGACGTACTGGTTGGCGTCAACCTGTTGCGCGAAGGCCTCGACTTACCCGAGGTATCCCTGGTAGCCATCCTCGATGCCGACAAGGAAGGGTTCCTGCGCAGCCATCGCAGTCTGACACAGACAGCCGGACGAGCCGCCCGAAATGTGAATGGAAAAGTGATTATGTATGCAGATACCATCACCGCCTCGATGCAGCTGACCATCGACGAAACACTTCGACGCCGCATGAAGCAGATGAAGTATAACGAGGAGCATCACATCACTCCAAAGCAAATCGTCAAGAACCTGAGTTTCAGTACCTTACAGAAAGAGAATCGTGCCGACACCAAGGAACTGATGAGAGAGCTCACCCCCATGGGCAGCAACAGCGATACCACTGTGATGACAGCTGCTGATCCTATCGAGCAGCGCATGACCAGACCACAGATGGAGAAGCTGATTGAAGAAACGACCAGAAAGATGAAAGAGGCCGCCAAGCAGCTTGACTTTCTACAGGCTGCTCAGTATCGTGACGAGATTGTACGTCTGCAGAAAGAACTGGAACTCAAATAAAAACGCCAAGGAATTAATTAAAGAAATAAAAAATCCATGTTAATCCGTGTAATCCGTGCTTGATTTAAAAAAAATCTTAGTACTTTTGCACGGTTTTATTAATAAAAAGAGTAAACATGAAAAAGTATTTGATAGCCATACTCATGGCAATGCCCGTACTCGCTTCGGCTCAGGACAACACCTGGGAGCGTGTAGAACAAGAGCCCGTTCAGAAAGAGAATCCAGATGCCAAGTATCTGGCAGAAGGTGCTGTGCCCCTGGTCGACGGCCATGTATGCTGGCAAACCACCATCAACGCCCCAGGCAAGACAGCCCAGCAGATCTACGACATCCTGTGCCAGCAGATGACCAAGATGGTGGCTGAGCCCAATCAGATTGCCAACAGCATGCTGGTTATCAAAGACACCGAGAAGCATGAGCTGGGAGCCATCTTCCACGAGTGGCTGGTGTTCAAGAGCAGCACCCTGTCGCTCGATCGCACCAAGCTCAACTTCCAGCTACTGGTGAAGTGTGACAACGAAAAGGCCGAAGTGAAGATCGCCCACATCAGTTACGACTATGACGTGGACCGTAAGCCTACGCACTATCAGGCAGAGACATGGATTACGGACAAATACGCAGTCAACAAGAAGCGTACCAAGCTCTATCCCCTCTCCTCAAAGTTCCGTAAGAAAACCATCGATCGCAAGGACTTCATCTTCAACAAATTCCAGACACTACTTAACGACAAGTAAAAACGAAACATGAGCAAAGATAAGATACGTAACATCCTGAATATCATCTTCATGGTGACAGCCGTGATTGGCGTCTTCTGGTATCTGAGCAAAGACAGGACCACAGGCACCTATATCATCCTCTTCTCCATGTGCTTCAAGATAGCCGAATCGTCCATGCGAATGATCAAGTAATCTATGTACAGAAGACTTACAACACTTATTATTTCTATAGTGACACTCAGTCAGCTGAGTGCTCAGAACCCTCGTCAGTTCAGTCAGATGGACGAGACCGGGAATATATCCCAGCGAAGTGAAAACAGCAATTTTAACAAGCACAACAAAGACACCACCCAAAATAAGATTATACCCAAAGGCCTCTATACATGGACGATCGACAGACGATTTGGCGACGTGATTCCGGCTCAGCCCGACACGCTGCCTCATCTGTTTATGAACACAACATTCAATACAGGCATGTATGGCGACTATAATACCGTGGGCAACAACTACAGCGCGCGTCAGAGTCGTATATTCATAGACCGGTCGTATGGCGATTACTTCATCTTTACAGAGCCCTATAGCTTTGTGAACAAAAGTGCGGACAGCTTCCTGTTCATGAATACACTTTCGCCCTACACCAGCATACTCTACGACAACTGTGGCGACAAGACCAACGGCGAGGACCATATCGATGCCAAATTCTCAGTCAACGCCAACAAACGACTGAACTTCGGATTCGACCTGGACTATGCCTATGCACGCGGCTATTACAGCAATCAGAACCTGGCGCACTTCAACGGCACACTGTTCTCATCGTATCGCGGCGACCGCTATCAGATGCATTTCTTCTTCAATGCCGCCCACCAAAAGGCTACTGAGAACGGCGGTATAGCCAACGATGAGTACGTGACCCACCCGGAGTCATTCACAGATAATTTCACAGAAAGCGAGATTCCCACCGTACTCGCCAGAAACTGGAACAGAAACGATCACCAGCACATCTTCCTGTCACACCGCTATAACCTGGGTTTCTACCGCATGGTTAAGATGAGCGAGGAAGAGATCAAGGCGCGCCAGTTTGCCAAGGAATCCATGAAGGAGCACGAGGCAGAGCAGGACAAGGCGTCGCAAGAGCAGCAGAAAGGTCGTAGAAGCAAAGTCAGCGCCAAGCCAACCGGTCGTCCCGAGGGTGCCAAGGTGGTGGGCAAGGAACCTGTTAAGACCGACTCACTCAACCTGGCTGCCGACTCGACACGTATCAAGGTCGACGGCCATGCTGCCATCGATAGTCTGAACCGTCTTCAGGCCATCCAAGACTCTATTGATGCCACGATGAAACGCGAATACGTACCTGTAACCAGTTTCATCCACACCCTTGACATCAACAACTACAACCGCATCTACCAGGCCTACGAAACGCCTCAGAATTATTATCAGAACACCTATTATAAAAATGGGTTGAAATATGGCAACGACTCCATCTACGACCAAGTAAAACACCTACAGATAAAGAACACCTTAGGTGTGGCGCTACTCGAGGGATTCAACAAGTATGTAAAGGCCGGTTTGAAAGCCTTCGTATCATACGAGCACAACACCTGGCAGATGCCTAATCTTGATGAGCAGGGCACACTGTTCTTCGACAAATGGAAAGAGCACAACATCACTGTGGGTGCCCAACTGAACAAAACCCAAGGAAAGACCTTGCATTTCAACCTCACCGCAGAGAGATGGGTGTCGGGCGCTGATGCTGGCGATATGACAGTTGACTTCAGCACCGACCTTAATTTCCCACTGTTCGGTGATACCGTACAACTGGCTGCATCCGCTTTCTATCAAAGCTGCAACCCCGTCTTCCTGCAAGCCAACTACCACTCAAAGCACGTGTGGTGGGACAACGACTTGAAGCGTGAGACACGTAGCCGTATCGAGGGTTTCTTCAACTATCAGAAGACCAACACCAAGTTACGTGTTGCAGTTGAGAATATCAAGAACTACACCTACTACGGCATGAGTTATGACCTGACCAACGACGGCGGACGTAAGAACATGGCCGCAGGCGTTTATCAGGCAGGCAAAAGCATACAGGTGATAACAGCACAGCTACACCAGAACCTGCGCTTAGGGCCTCTGAACTGGGAGAACATCATCACCTATCAGGAGTCGAGCAAACAAGAAGTGCTGCCCCTGCCCGCCTGGAACATCTTTACCAATCTGTACTTGAAGTTTAAGATTGCCAAGGTATTAGGTGTTGAATTAGGAGCCGATGCCACTTATTTCACCAAGTATAACGCCCCCGACTTCTGTCCTGCCATCAACCAGTTTGCTGTTCAGCAGAACGAAGCCAGTCGTGTAGAATTAGGTGAGTTCCCATTTGTCGATGTCTATGCCAATATGACCTTGAAAGGGGTGAGATTCTTCCTGGTGATGACCAATGTTGTAAACACCGGTGCCAACCATATGAAGTTCCTGACACCACACTACCCCACCAACGGTTCGGTATTACACTTCGGTGTATCTTGGCCTTTCTTCAACTAAATAAGCAAGACACCCAGAGTCACACAGACACCATAGATAAAGATATTACGCGCTGTTTCTCCTAAGCAGAGATTCAGCGCTTTTCCTTGGTAGATACGCTTGATTTTCAGGTAAGTGAAATAATGAAGGGCCAGATAAAAGAAAGGAAACAGGAATGCCAATATATGACCGTTCATCAAGAAGACACCTCCCAGGATCACGGCACCGATGCCAACACCTAGATATAATTGCAGTCCCACCTTAGCGCCCAAACGCACGATAATCGTTTGTTTACCGGCTTCACGGTCATTATCCCTGTCACGGAAATTATTGATGATCAGCAGCGCATCGATCACCAATCCGCAGGCAATGGAGGCCAGCAGCACCTCTTGGGTCAGCTCGTGCAACTGAACATAATAGGTACAACATACCGGCACAATGCCAAAGAACACCAGCACCAGCAGATCGCCCAATCCCTGATAAGAAAACCAGGTAGTATAGAGGAAGGCAAAGACCACGCATAGCATACCTATCAGCACCATCTCCCAACCACCATAATAAACCAATGGCAGTCCGATCACACAGGCGAGACAAGTAGTCAGGGCAATGGCCTTCTTCATGGAATCCAGCTTCACCCACCCTTGTGCGCAGGCTCTACGAGGTCCGAGACGCGTCTCAGCATCGTCGGTACCGTTCACAAAATCATAGAAGTCATTGATAAAATTGGCATCGATCTGCATGGCGAAAGCAAATAACAAACACAGCAGAGCTGCTGTCCAACTAAAAACATGCTCACCATACAAAAGTGAATCAGTATAAGCCAAAGCCAGTCCTATCATCACAGGAACCGCTGCGCCAGAGAGTGTTTTCGGACGAGCAGCAAGCAACCAAGCCCGAGCCGAATCCGTCACAATTATTTGATCTTCTGCCATCTTTTCTTTAATTTTCTTGCAAAAGTAACTACTTTTTTGTAAATTTGCAAAGAAAAATAAAACTTTTTATGACAAGCAATACCCCAAGTTTGGATCTGGTGGAGTTCATTGAGACTCAGATTCTCCCGAAATACGCAGCGTTCGACCGTGCCCACAACATGGAACATGTGGTGCGCGTGATACGTAATTCACTGGAACTTGTAAAATCGACAGGAGCAGATACCGACATGGTTTATACCATAGCCGCCTACCACGACCTGGGGATGTGTGGACACCGGGCTGATCACCATCTCCGCGGCGGAAAAATCCTGGCTGCAGATGCCCGTCTGAAGAAGTGGTTCTCGCCCGAGCAGATCAAGATCATGAAGGAAGCGGTGGAGGACCATCGTGCCTCAGCCAGTCGCAGTCCGCGTTCTATCTACGGAAAGATCGTTGCTGAAGCAGACAGAGACATCGATCCCGACAGAATCATACGCCGTTGTATCCAGTATGGTCTCGCCAACTATCCAGAGAAATCCGTCGAGGAGCACTGGGAGCGTTTCAAGGAACACATGGGTAACAAATACTCCAAAGAAGGCTATATCAAACTATGGATTCCCAATTCGCCAAATGCCAAGAGGCTGAACGAATTGAGAACCATTATTGAACAGCCCCAGCAACTGCGGGAGGCTTTCGACCGTATCTTCCCTGAAGAGAAGGCTATCTCAGATACAGATAGTAAATCATAGCCAACAAGACAGCCAGGGCTATCAATATCGCTGACTTGATCAGACAAGACGCCACCTTCTTAACAACCAAGAAGGCTACTATCACGGCAACCAGTACAAATATATAATATCCTACGTTTGTCATCATCACTTAAACAGTTTTTTGAATGCTGTAGGCACAGGTGTCTCAAACTCCATGGGCTCGCCTGTCACAGGATGATGGAAACACAGCAACCAGGCATGCAGGCACAGACGATGGATAGGATCATCGCCATTACCGTATTTAGGATCTCCACACACAGGATGCCCCATGTCTGCAGAATGCACACGGATCTGGTTCTTTCGACCTGTCTCCAGCTTAAATTCCACAAGCGAATGCTCTGTGGTTCTATCGAGCACATGATAATGCGTCACAGCATATTTTCCACCATTGTCTGTGGGCGAAGAATAGGTGACATAGGCTTTATTATCCTTCAGCCAGTTAGCAATGGTGCCTTCATCATTCTCCATTTCACCAGAGCAGACAGCCACATAACGACGATCATAAACGATGTCATGCCAGTTATGCTCCAGAATCTGTTCTGTCTCTATATCCTTGGCATACACCATCAGACCACTGGTGTCCCGATCCAGTCGGTGCACCACATGCGCCGTACATTTCTGGCGCGACTTCTTGAAATAGTCGTCAAGCACCGTCTTGACATTCAACGAGGAATGTCCAGCAGCCATAGAGAGGATACCCTCTGCCTTCTCTATCACAATCAGCCATTTATCCTCATAAACGATTTTAACATAGCGGCTTTTGAAAGACTGCTGGTTACGTTTTGTCTTGCTGATAGCGACCTTCATTCCCGGCTCCAACTGGAAGTCGAACTGACTCACCGTCTTACCGTTAACCTTGATACCCCTACCCTGCAGAGTCGCCTTGATCTTATTACGACTTTGCTGCACATGAGTCAACAGCCATTCTAACAACGGCATCGACTCGTTGACTACCAGGTGTTCATAGTCACCCTCACGGTTATATCCTGCATTATATCTCATATTGGCGGCAAAATTACAAAAAAAAACGCAGACTCAAAAGAATCTGCGTATTTTTTGCAATTATATTACATTCTTGTTTAATAGAACTTGAAGTAACGACGGGCATTATTGTAGCTGATATCCTCAACCATACGACCAAGGATTTCCATATCACAAGGCAGAAGACCTTTCTCCACATCGTTTCCAAGCATGTTACAGAGAATACGACGGAAGTACTCATGACGTGGATAGCTCAGGAAAGAACGGCTGTCGGTAAGCATACCAACGAAACGGCTCAGCAGCCCCAGTACCGAAAGGGCATTCATCTGGCGAACCATGCCATCCATCTGATCGTTGAACCACCAGCCAGAACCGAACTGGATCTTGCCTGGCTCGCCACCCTGGAAGTTACCCAGCATGGTAGCAATCACCTCATTGGCGCAAGGATTCAGTGTATACAGGATGGTACGTGTGAGCTTATCCTTCATGTTAAGCTTATTCAGGAAAGTCGACATGGCCTTAGCGGTATTAAACTCTCCGATAGAGTCGAAACCGGTATCAGGGCCGAGCTGGTTGAACATCTTGGTATTATTGTCGCGGATCGCACCATAGTGGAACTGCTGGGTCCAGTCAGAATCAGCATCCATCTCAGCCATCACCGTAAGGAAACAGTTCTTGAACTGACGGATCTCCAACTTAGAGAGCGACTGTCCACGCATCGCTTTCTCGAAGATTGTCTCAATCTCAGAATCGGTATACTCCTCATCATAGAACTCCTCGATACCATGGTCAGAAAGCTTACAGCCATTCTCCGCAAAGAAATCGTGACGCTTCTGCAGCGCGTCAACCATATCGGCAAACTTCGAGATGTTTACGCCACTCACCTCACCCAGCTGCTCAACATACTTTGAGAACTCGGGCTTTTCGATGTTCATCGCCTTATCAGGACGCCAGGCAGGAATCATCATAGGATCATCTGCTGCCTTGGTCTTGGCATACTCGATATGATGATGCAGATCATCTACAGGATCATCGGTGGTGCACACACACTCTACGTTATAGTGTTTCATCAGACCACGAGCAGAGAATTCTGGCTGCTGCAACTTCTCGTTACACTCATCGAAGATCTCACGGGCTGTCTTTGGCGAAAGCTGCTTGGTGATACCGAAAGCAGTCTTCAGCTCCAGATGCGTCCAATGATACAAAGGATTACGGAAAGTATAAGGAACCGTCTCAGCCCATTTCTCGAATTTCTCCCAATCGCTGGTATCCTTACCAGTGCAATACTTTTCATCAACACCGTTGGTACGCATGGCACGCCACTTATAGTGGTCGCCACCCAGCCACAGTTCGGTAATACTCTTAAACTTGTGGTCTTTTGCCACCATCTCAGGAATCAAATGACAATGATAGTCGATAATGGGCATCTTTGCCGCATGATTGTGATACAAGTCCTGTGCCACCTGGGTCTCCAGAACGAAGTTATCATCATTGAATTGCTTCATAAAACTGTATGTTTATTAGGTTCTTCTAAAATTTTTCTGCAAAGATAATTAAAATCTCGGATAAAAGCACTATCTTTGCAAAAAAATAAAACGTAAACGATGACGTATCGCAGCAAAGTCCTTCTCATCTACACAGGAGGCACGATAGGCATGAACCGGAACCCACGCACAGGGGCACTGGAGCCATTTGATTTTGAGCACCTTTTATATAATGTGCCCGAGCTGAAGCAATTCGATATCAACATCGAGACCTATCAGTTCGATCCACCCATTGACTCAAGCGACATGTCGCCAAGGATGTGGACCGACATCTCGCACTGTATTGCCGATCACTACGACCGGTATGATGGGTTTGTGGTGCTGCATGGCACCGACACGATGGCGTATACTGCCTCTGCCCTCTCCTACATGCTGGAGAATCTAACCAAGCCCGTGATATTCACTGGTTCCCAGCTGCCAATCGGACAGTTGAGAACGGATGGCAAAGAGAATCTGATCACCGCCGTAGAGATAGCCGCAGCCAAAGATCGTGAGGGCCACGCTCTGGTACCCGAGGTGGGCATATACTTCGGTGGGCATCTGCTTCGTGGCAACCGCACCACCAAACAGAGCGCTGAGGAGTTCAATGCCTTTGAGTCGTTCAACTACCCTCATCTGGTAGAGGCTGGCGTCAACATCACCTATCACCACGACCGTATATTGAAACCCGACTGGAACCAACCGATGATTCCTCACTTCCGCCTGGACAACAACGTGATTATCTTCTCACTTTTCCCAGGCATCCGCGAGGATCTCATCCGTCATATCATCCACACCCCCAACCTGAAAGCGATTGTGATGCGTACCTTTGGCAGCGGCAACGCCCCCCAGCGACCATGGTTATTGAATGCGCTTCGTGAAGGAACACGCAATGGCAAGGTCATCGTTAACATCAGTCAGTGCATGCAAGGGGCTGTTGAGATGGGGCGCTATGACTGCGGCTACCACCTGCAGGAGGCAGGTGTCATCAGTGGGCGCGACTCGACCGTTGAGGCAGCCGTCACCAAGCTGATGTTCCTCCAGGCCCATTATCCCGACGATCCAGAGACGGTACGACAGTACATGCAACAAAGTATAAGAGGAGAGATATCTTTTTAGTGATATCTCTCCTCCTTATTTTTTCCAGAACCTGGCCGTCATATCCACCATGTCGCCATTCTCTTTGATACGATACAGCCGTTGATTGGTAGACGGGCTCTTCAAGGGGCCCAGATGCCGGATAAACGGTCCGATCTTGATATAATCAAAATTGCGTTTATGGATAGCAGATGAGATCAAGGTCTTTCCACTATACCAGGCCACTTTGAATTCCGGATGCGTCTCACGGATATAAAGGGCTAACAGATCGACAGCATTCGGTTCTGCATCGCCCCCCATAAACGAGATACAGGTTATATCGGTTCCAAACTGCTCGATAAACGCCTCAATAGCTTCGGTGTCGAGTGGAAGCCCGATATCTTCCCACAAATAATGGCTATGACATCCCGGACAGCGACACGGGCAATTACTGATGTTAATTGCCAGTGTCACCTCGTCGGGTATTTCTTGAAATACAATGCCTGTATTAACGTACTTCAGCATAGCTTATTCTCCCCTGCATAATAGCGGCGAGCAGCCTCTTCCTGACGAGCCTGCGAGAAATTGCTGACACGTTTCAAGTAACCGATAATACGGGTCATGTAGTCCACGTTCTTAGAGTGACAATGTGGGCACTCTTTCAGATAGCGCTTGTCGATATGGCCGCAGTCGTTACAAACCGTGTTGGGGATATTGAACGTAAAGTAGTTACATCCCTCCTTGGCAGCAACCTTCAACAGATGCATATACTGCTCCTTCGACAGATGTTCATCCAGATTCATGTGGAGGGCAGAACCACCAGTAAGATGCTCAATATATGGCGCACCATGAAGTTTAAACTTATCGATGATGGTCAGCGAGTCATCCTCAACCACATAGAAATAGCTGTTATAACAGTCACGTGGTACGAAATAGCCATCCTCGCGATCCCACTTAGCATGCTTCACACCTACATTTTCTGCAGGAATCATCTCACAGTTAAACATCACGTCCTTAGAGCGATACTGACGGTTATACTTCTCTATCAGTCCGAGGATGCCCTGTACAAAGTGTAGATACTCATCATTAGGCGTAATCTTCAGTCCCATAAACTCAGCGGCCTCAACCAAGCCATTGATGCCAATGGTCAGATACTGACGTGCAATATTGATATAGCCCGCATCAAACAGTGGCAACATACCCTGCTGTTGCAGCTCCTTCAAGTTCTCGTTATAAGCCAACTGAACCTTATGACAAAGATCGATAATACCTCCCAGATACTCCAGATAGTCCAAATGATGGTTCACTGCATACTGAATACAACGGTTCAAATTGATGGTGAGCACACTCTTTGAACCAGTGCTCACGCCACCAGCACCCAGGGTATAGCTGAATCCATTATCGGTAATCTCGTTACGCAGACGACAGCAGCTGGAGAGCGAGTCGGCATTGTCACTCATATAAGTAAAGAAAGAATGCCCCTCTGCATACATCTCTGCAGTGAACTCGCCCCATTCCTTATCCTTGCACTCGCCATTCTCGTCAACCAACAAAGCCATGGTCTCCACAGGGAAAGTAAGTAAAGTCTTGGTACGCTCATGGTTAAACCACTTCATGAATCGCTTCTGCAACCATGACAAGCCGTTCCAGTCAGGCTTCGAGCCATCGGGGAAATAGAACTCACCAAAGATACTCTCGAAATAGTAGCGGTCATAGTATGCGATATTCCAGAACACAGCCTGATAGTTGCGTGCACCGGTAGGCTGGTTCAAGGTATAGACAATCTGCTCGAAATAATCGGTGATAATCTTATCAATGGTACGTTTCTTCAGACTCAGGTCAGCCTGGTCATCCGCACGCTTATAGTAATCGAGTCCATACTCCTTACCCATGAAATAGTTCATATACATCAGGAACTCCGGTGTAGCGCAAGCACCACTCAGCATAGAGCTTACCATAAACACCATGTTCACGAATCCACCAGCAAACGACTTCATGTTGGTTGGCGCCGTAGAGTTGCCGCCAATGGAAATCGTACCACCTATCAACCAAGGATACATGGTGATAGAAGCACAATAGTTGGCCAACGAGGTCTCATCGTTCTTATATATAAAATGGTGTGTCAGTTTGTCGATATACTCATCCGACAACTGTTTGCCATACATCTTCTTGATACGGTCCGTTAGCAGTCTACGGTTCAGACGGATAAAGTTCGACTTAGGCAACTCACCTATCAGGGTTGCAATATTCTTATGCTCTACATTGGCATTAGCGTCATACTTAGAGCCAGTAGCAGCATTCACCGATTCACAGTACTCTGAAAGGAACACCATTTTCTCCAGTGTTTCACGATCCTCAGAGTGCAACTGACGATAGAGGATAAAAGACTTAGCCACTTTGTAATACCCTTCGCGCATCAGGGCTTCTTCCACCTGATTCTGGATATCCTCCACGGTAATGTTGTCATGCATATCAAGATGGTTCAGAATCTTAGATACGATTGCAAGGTCAGCAGGTTCCTGAACACTCTCGAAGGCTTTCACGATAGCATTCATGATTTTGTCGAGCGAAAACTGGTCTTTCGAACCATCTCGCTTGGTGATGGTAAAGTTTTTAATCTCCATTGTTATTGTTTAATTATAATGTTATAAATTTCTCCAACCGATTTATATTTTAGGCAACTTTTTTAATTTTTAATTCGGAAAAGTTTTCCAAAAAGAAAAACCGAATACGGTTGCAAAGATACAGAATTATCACAAAAAATCCATTCCCGTCACCCTTAAATATATATAAAAGAAAGTTAATGAAGATACAACACACTGCAATACATGCACGCAAATTACTGATTTTCAGAACCTTTCATTTACCACAACGTAATTTCTCAAATAAGTCAAGTTTTCCAAAACAGAAAAACTCGTCCCATTAACAGATCGACAACATTTCACGCCAATCAATCATTAAGATTTTCTTTTTGGAAAACTTTTCCATTTTTAAAACCAAGAAAGTTTTCCATTTCAACAACTCAACCACAAATCATTCATTTCATTCACATATACCTTAATTATATATAAAAAGAGAGATAAAAATTTGCAGATTAAGAATAATATCCTTATCTTTGCCACAGAATCATTTTTTATCACTCAACTAAACAAGTAATAATTATGAAAGAATTGAAAGGAACAAAAACAGAGAAGAACCTGCAGGAAGCATTTGCAGGCGAGTCACAGGCACGCAACAAATACACCTACTGGGCATCAAAGGCCAAGAAGGACGGTTTTGTGCAGATAGCAGCCATTTTTGAGGAGACAGCCAACAACGAGAAAGAGCACGCCAAGATGTGGTTCAAGCTGTTGGAAGGCGGTGCCATCAAGAGCACACCTGAGAACCTGGAGGCCGCAGCCAACGGTGAGAACTACGAGTGGACCGACATGTATGCCCGTATGGCCAAGGAGGCTCGCGAAGAAGGCTTCAATGAGATTGCCGCCAAGTTCGAGCTTGTTGCCAAGATCGAAGCAGAGCACGAGGCTCGCTATCGCAAGCTCCTTGACAATGTCAAGAAGGAGTGCGTGTTCTCAAAGGACAACGACGTCATCTGGCAATGCAGCAACTGTGGCCACATTGTCATCGGTAAGAAAGCCCCACAGATCTGTCCCGTATGCGACCATCCGCAGGCTTACTTCCAGGTAAAAGCTGAGAATTATTAAGCTAATAGAATCTGAACAATGCGCTCTGCTGTTCGACCATCCCATCGGTCAGGCAGGGCGCATTTTTTCCATTCACCCCTCACCATTTTCCGCATGGCCTCACCGAGCTGTTCAGCATCTTCGCCTACCAGCACATTCGAACCCACATTCACCGTTTCCTGATGCTCCGTATAATTGTTCAACGTAATACAAGGAACACCATTAAATGTCGCTTCCTCCGACACATTACCCGAATCAGTAATAATACCAAGCGCATGGGCTGTCAGCCAGCCAAACTCCAGATAGCTGAGCGGTTCAACGATCTCGATACCCAACCCCATCGCCTCTACAACCCGACGGGCCTCGCCTCGCAATGGAGCGATGATACGCATGCCGTTGGCAGAAGCCACCATCACTTTCAGCATCTTCTCCAGATGATCCACATCAGCGATAAGTGCTTTACGGTTCAAGGTAAAGACCAGGTACGACCGATCCTCAAGTGCCGGAATGGCTGCAGGCATCTTCAATCGATCATAGTTATAACGGAGCGTATCCATCAAGATATTGCCAACCATGTAAGTCTGCGAATTCTCCGACTGCTCACGTGTTGCCACACCCGTGCTCTTCACACCTGCTGTAAACAGATAGTCAGACAGCGCATCAATCACCAAGCGGTTAATCTCCTTTGGCATATTGATATTAAACGAACGTGTACCAGCCACCAGGTGCGCCAAACGGATGCCGCGTTTCTTCGTCACAATAGCCGTCGCCATGGTCGATGCCAAATCATCTACAACGATGACCACGTCGACAGGATGTGCATCCAGGAAAGCATCAAAACGTGCCATCACCTGACTGGTAATCTCATTCAAACTCGTTGAGTCAACCCCTAAATAGTACTGTGGTCTTGGCATCTGCAGGTCATCAAACAACGAAGGTTCCAAGGTTGGATCATCCTCACATCCTGCATACACCAACAAGCAAGTGGCCTCTGGGTATTTATTGATAGCCCTTACCAGGGG
>JAEEGK010012875.1_pt1 | contig 18939 bp, 16 predicted proteins | sample 8958771 | NCBI WGS metagenome assembly JAEEGK01 (sample SAMN16246547, study PRJNA631951) | gut metagenome | biome: gut microbiome; feature: rumen; material: SC-attached | host: Bos | place: Iran: Karaj | collected 2018-10
GTAATACTACTTTAAAAGTATTTAATACTGCTGATGGTAAAACATATTTAAGTCAACCCAATTAAAATACTCTTGCATTAGTAAAATAGATATGATAGAATGTATTTAGAATAGAGGTGGATGTATGGATAGTTATGATAAATCATACTTAGATATTGACGAACTAGCAAAAAAGATTGAAGAAAGAATTAAAGAATTAGAACTTCAAGAACAAGAAGAAAATAAGAAATATGCTAAGAATGAAGAGTATACTGACAAAGAAGTAGAAGAAAGTATTCAAGATTTAGATGAAATTATTAAACAAATTGATGCTAGAATAGCTGAATTTGAAAGAGAAGAAGCTGCAAAAGAAAAAGAATTAAACTTAGAAGATCTAACTAAGAAGATTAATGCTAAGTTAGCAAAACTTGATGATGTTGTTGAAGAAGATTTAGGTAAAACATTATATGACTTATCTGAAATATCAGCAGCTATTAATGAAACTATTAAAAATCTTGAAGCTAAAAGAAAAGCTAAAAAAGCTAAAAAAGCCAAATATTGTGACATGGCAAGAAAAAATGCTAATAAAAAATGTTGCAATAAAGGAAAAAAATGCAATAAAAAGTAACAATATGTTGCTTTTTTTATTTTAGTGTATTATTATATATTACGTTATTTGGGGGATTTATGGAAGAAGCAGATATAGGTTTACTTAAAAATAAAGTAAGTAAATTTAAAAAATTTAAAAATATTTTTATAAAAAATAGTTTAGTAAGACTAGGTTTCTATTTGCTTTCTTTATTAATTGTGTTAGTTAGTCCATTGTCATCTTTCTTTTATTTATTATTATATGGATTATTTTATTGCACTGAATCTTATTTATATTATAAATACACTGAAATAGATTTTATTACTACAGAAGAAATAAGAGAAAAAGGTGAAATTGATGAAAAGATAGAGTCTTTCTTTAAAAATCTATTTAAAAAGAAGAAAAAGAATAATATTATTGAAGAAATTAAACTAGTAGATAATAGAGAAACTATAGAAGCATTAAATAATCGATTAAAAGAATTAAATCCAAATGGTAGTATAGTTAGAGATCCTATGGAAATAGCTCGTGAAAAAGCAGAATATGTTGGATTACTTCAATTATTAGAACAATATCAAGCTATTGAAAATAAAGAGAAAACTTTTAATAATACTCCAGTTCCTACACTTGAAATAAATAATGATCAGGAAAAGAGTTATTCATATATGAAAAAGTAGTTCATTGAGCTACTTTTTTTATAAAAACTCTTTTATATTTTCTTGTTTTACGATATAATTATCTTGGTAAGGTAGTGATACAATGATTTATTCAAGTATTGATATGGGTAGTGATACAATAAAAATTGTTGTGGCAAAGATAACTAGTACATCTTTTGATGTATTAGCTAGTTCATCAACTCGCTCTGTTGGTATTAAAAAAGGAATGATTGTTGATAAAGATTTAGTTATTAAATCAGTTACTATGGCACTTGATGAAATAGAAAAGAAACTAGGATTTCGTATTGATAAAGCAATAATTAATGTACCACTATATGATGTAAGAGTAGATATTTATAATGGTCTTAGCTATTCAGAAGGTGAGTTTAGTGGTGATGATGTTATTACTTGCCTTAAAAGTAGTGTAAGTACTATTGATATTGATAAAGAAGTAGTTACTGTTTTTCCAATTGATTTCTTGATTGATGATGAAACTAGAGTAACTGATCCTAAAGGATTAAAAGGTAATAAACTTGAAAGTCGTATGTTGATATCAACAGTTCCAAAAGAAAATGTTTATGCATTCTTAGAGGTATTACGTGAATGTAATGTTGAAGTAATAGATTTATCTTTTGGAGTAATTAATGATTTCTATAATATGAAAGAAAACACTGATTTCTTAAAAGGTAGTGGGGCAGTTATTGATATGGGTAATGATAAAACTGAAATAGCTATCTTTAATAAGGGATTAATGGTTGATGGAGTAGTTTTAACTAGTGGTAGTAAATTATTAGATCATGATATTGGATATATTTATCATTTAGATAAAACAACATCAAGAGAATTAAAAGAAAATCTAGCTATGGCTTCTAGTCAATATGCAGATGTTAATGAAACAATTGAGTATACAAGTGTTGATGGTGAAAAAATAATTGTTAATCAATTAGAAGTAAGTCAAATAGTAGAAGCAAGGCTAGAAGAATTACTAAAAAATGTCAAAAAAGTATTAAACGACTTAACAAATAGAGAAATAAGTTATATAATTATAACTGGTGGGGTAACTAATTTACCAGGCTTTGATTATTTAACTCGTGACATCTTTGGTGATGTTATAACTTCAGTTAATATGAATGCTATAGGTGTACGAAATAATATTTACACATCAAGTGTTGGTATGATAAAATATTATTATGATAAGTTGATGGTACGTGGTATTAGTTATTCAATGTATGAAGACTTAGAAAAGACAATAAGTAGTAAGAAAAATATAATACAAGATAAATTAATTGATGATATGAAAAAGTATCTAGATAACAATTAGAAAGAGGGATAATATGTTAAGCGGATTAGAAATGGATCAATTAGCTAAAATTAAAGTTATTGGTATTGGTGGTGGTGGTGGAAACGCTATTAACCGTATGATTGAAAGTGGTGTTAAAGGTGTTGAATTTATAGCTGCTAATACTGATTATCAAGTTTTAAAGAATTCTAAAGCTGATGTTAAGATTCAAATTGGTAAAGAATTAACAGATGGATTAGGAGCAGGTGGAAAACCTGAAGTAGGACGTGAATCTGCTGTTGAAAGTAAAAAAGAAATTGAAGAAACATTAGCTGGTGCTGATATGGTATTTATCACTTGTGGAATGGGTGGTGGAACTGGTACTGGTGCTGCTTCTGTTATTGCAGAAATAGCACAAAGTTTAGGTGCACTTACAGTTGCTATTGTAACTAAACCATTTACATTTGAAGGAAAACGTCGCATGGAAAATGCTGAAGCTGGTATCGAAGAACTTAAGAAACATGTTGATACTCTAATTGTTATTCCTAATGATAGATTACGTGAGATTATTGATAAATCAACTCCACTACTTGAGGCATTTAAAGAAGTTGATAATGTACTACGTCGTGGTGTTCAATCAATTTCAGACTTAATTGCTGTAGTTGGATTAGTTAACCTAGATTTCGCTGACGTTAAAGCAGTTATGGAAAAATCAGGTAATGCAATAATTGGTATTGGTATTGGTATGGGAGAAGATCGTGCGGTAGAAGCTGCTCGTCAAGCAGTATCAAGTCCACTTCTTGAAACTGATATTCGTGGAGCAACTGATGCTATTATTAATATTACTGGTGGTGTTAACTTAACATTATTCGAAGCTGAACAAGCTGCTGAAGTAGTAAGAGAAGCTAGTGATAATGATATTAATACAATCTTTGGTTCAGTTATTAATGAAAACTTAAATGATGAAGTTATTGTTACAGTTATTGCAACTGGATTTGATAAAGCTAAGAAAGCAAGAGAAGATGTATTATATAACGCTAAAGAAACTACCTTCAAACGTGCAACTCGTGATGGTGCAATTGTTGAAGATGAAGATGATGATAGCGATGCAGGAGAAATACCTACTTGGTTAAAAAATAGAAATTATTAAAAACAACGAAAGTTGTTTTTTTTATAAAAAAAATAAGAACGTAAGTTCTTATTTTTAATTCATTATTGGGAAAGGAGCATTGTAATCAAAATAATCACGAATTTCTTTTACAATATCAAAATACTTTTCTTTAATATGTATTGTACGACTATTTTTTAAGATATTTAAATAATCATTAAATACTACTTCATTAGTTATTTTATCATCATGATTAACTAACATAATATTATATAAACGATTTAATTCATTATATAATGTTTTATCTTTTGATATCTTTCCTTCAAACATTGCTGCTATTTTAGCTTTTTCATATTTAATATTTGGATATGCATGTTTTATTTCATTTGCAACAAGATTGATTCTTTCTTCTTCAGTTAATTCACCATTATATTCATATTCCATATTAACGTACTCCATTTCTACTAGTTCTTTGATTATTAGCTTGTCGAACTAATTCAGGGGTAATTACTATTTCATCATCAGAACCTTTTAATACTTTTTCTAATAATAAAGTTCTAATACTATCAACAACAGTTTCATTACCACGAGCACCAGCTTTTAGGTTATAAGCTTCTTCAGCAATTAAATCATATATTTCATCAGTAACAACTAACTTCTTATCAAAGAATTCAACCCATTGTTTTAAAGCTAACATAGGGCTTATTTCTGATCTTATTAATTGTTCTTTTAATGTTTCTGCATCATAATCAACTGTGTGTAAGAAAGTATTAAATCTATTAGCAAGTTCTGGGATTATACCATAATCAATTAAATCTTGTTTATCAATTGTATAATCAACTCGTTTTTTAATTCTATTAAGTTCATCTGAATTTTTAAATCCCATAGATTTTGATTTAGTCTCTTTTTCTATCTTTTCTTCACGTAGTTCTGTTAGAGCACCAATACCAATAAAAGTTACTTTTGATGTATCAAATTCTAGTGCTTGACCAGTTATCTTAGTAGCTAATCCTTGATCAAGATTATATTTACCACCACTTAATATATCAAGTAATTCTTCTTGTAGTGCTTTTTTCATTGATAAATCACGTATATCACCATTAATACCTAATTTATCCATTTCATCAAGTACTACAATACCTTTTTGTGCTTTTTCAATATTTCCACCAGCTTTTTCAAGTAGTTTTTTAAATATTGAATCAAGAGATTCACCAACATATCCAACTTTACTAAATTTAGTAGCTGCTACTTTAACAAATGGAATATCAAGTTTTTTTGCAATTGCTTTAATAATAGCTGTTTTACCAGTACCACTAGCACCATCTATAAAGATTGTTGATTTTTGACTAGCTGTTAAATCATTTATATCTATTAAACATTGATTATTAATAATGTTTAAAAATATTTGTTTAGCAGCTTCTTCTTGTCCAATAAACTTTCTAGATAATTCATCCATTAAATCCCATGTTTTTTTATTTAATAGACGAGATTTAACATCTTCATCAGGTTTAGCTAATGGTTTTACAATATGCATTTCAATATCAATTGGATTTAATGGAGGTAAATCAATTTGTCGATGTTGGAAACCAGGTGGAGTTATGAAATTAAAGAAACTAGATCTATCTTTTCTTCTTTCAATTAAATCTTCTTGATCTAATTCTATACTACCATCTAATTCACATTTTGTCTCTAACGAATTGAATAATTTACTAGTAAGTACATCAACAAATTTAGGATCGTATTTTTTCATAAAATCTTCAATTATGTTACTTCCTGATACATTATCCAATCTTAAATAACTAATAATTGATTCTGGTTCTAAAAAATGTAATATTTTAGGATCTGAAATACTAGAAAAAAGATTTTGTATATAAAAACGAAATGACTCATCATAGAATTCCTTATAATCTTCTTCTTTAAATTCGCCAATTTTTTCCAGATCAATATTTAAAAAATCTTCTGCCTGTGATAATTTTATATCAGCATAGTTTTGATACAAATCATTTAATTCTCCAGTCATTAATAATGGTGCAAGAAATAAAGCTATTACTTTCTTATCGATATCAGTAAGAATAAAAGATTCAGAATAGCCTACACGATATCTGTCCTTATTTTCATAAGTAATATGCTTATCTTTAATTGCATTATATATTTTACTACTATTATTAAAGTATTCTTTTGTTACCTCATTTAATTTATCATATTCAAACATTGTCTTATCTACTATTTTCATTTTTCACCTACTATAATCATTATATCATAAAAAAATAGTTAAATTAAACTATAAATTGAAAAAAAATTAATCATATTATATAATTGTTTAGTGAAAGAAGTGGTTGTGTGAAAAAGAAAGTATTAATTATCTTAAGTATTATAGTTTTTATTCTTTTAATAACTTTTATTTTATTTATTTATCCAAGAATAGTTCATGGAAAAGATATTAGTATTATTAAAAATAAAATAAAGTTAGTTGATAATTATCTTGTTAATAATACTGGTGATATAAATAAAATTAAAGAAGAGTTAAGTAAGGAAGTTGCATCAAGTAAAAGAAATAATATGGAAAAAGCTACTAATAATTATTTAAATAGTGTTATTAATAGTGTAAGTAATTTAATCTCTGTTGATGAAAAAAATAGAGTTAATTATATATATAGTGAATCAAAATTAAAAGATACTTTAGATGATGATTTAAAATATTTAAATGAAATTAAAGAAAAGATTACTAAAATTAAAGAAGAATCTAATGAATTTAAAGAAGTTAATGTTAATAATTTAAATGATGATGAAAAAGATGAATTACTAGGTTTATTTAAAGAAAACTTTGATATTGATCTATATTATAAAATAATTGCTGATTATGATAAAAATATTGATCAGTATATTGCTGAATTAAAATATTTAAAAGATAATAAAAATACTTGGTCAAAAGAAGATAATAAAATAATATTTAATAAACGAAGTAATTATAAAGAATATAGTGATATTTCTCGTGTTAAAGAACATAATAAGTTTGAACTTATTAAAGATGAAACATCTCCAGTTATAACAGCAACTGATATTACTATTACTAAAGGAACTAGTTTAGATGTTAAAAATAAAGTTAAATGTGAAGATGCAGTTGATGGAAAAGTAGAATGTAAAATAGATGGAAGTTATGATATTAATAAAACTGGTACATATTCTATTAAAATAAAAGCAACTGATGAGAGTAATAATACTAGTGATAAAACTATTAAAGTAATTGTTAAAGAAAAAGAAATTAGTAATAAGCCATATTATATTGAAGTTATTAGAAATCAAAATATTGTTTTAGTATATGGACTAGATAGTAATGGTAATTATACTAAGTTAGTTAAAACATTTATTGCATCTGTTGGTAAACCTATTACTAAAACTCCTTTAGGTACATTTAAAACTAGTGATAAAGCTAGTTGGGGATGGTTAGTAGGTAATATATATGGTCAATATTTTACAAGAATACATGGTGATATATTATTCCATTCAGTACCATATGAAAAGAAGAATAAAAGTACATTAGAATGGGAAGAATATAATAAATTAGGTACACCTGCTTCTAAAGGATGTATTAGAATGACAGTAAGAGATGTTAAATGGATATATGATAATTGTCCGCGTGGTACAACAGTTAAAATATATGATGGAAGTATTCCAAAGGGAGTAGTTAAACCAACTGCTCAAAAGATTAGTGCTGATAGTCCTAATAAAGGATGGGATCCAACTGATCCTGATAAGAATAATCCTTGGAGGAAGGGATAGTTATGAATTATCAATTGATATTAGATGAAACATTAAAGAACTTAAATGGTGTACCAAAATTACTTCTTCATGCTTGTTGTGCACCTTGTTCTAGTTATTGTATTGAATATTTAAGTAATTATTTTGAAATAACAATATATTACTATAATCCTAATATTGATAAAGAAGAAGAGTATGATTACAGGTATTCTGAATTAGAAAGATTTATTAAAGAATTTAAAACAAAGTATCCTGTTCATTTAGTAAATGCAGGTTATCATAAAGAAGACTTTGAAAAGATAGCTAAAGGACTTGAAAATGAACCAGAACGTGGAGCACGTTGTCTTAAATGTTACAGGTTAAGACTTGAAAAGAGTTATCAATATGCCAAAGAAAATAATTTTGATTATATAACAACAACTCTTACTTTATCACCACATAAACCAAGTATAGTTATTAATGAGATAGGTAGTGAATTAGAAAAAATATATTCTGTTCCATATTTATATTCTGATTTTAAAAAGAGAGAAGGGTATAAAAGAAGTATTACATTATCTCGCAAATATAATTTATATCGACAAGATTATTGTGGTTGTGAATATTCTAAAAGAGATAGAAATTTATTACATTAAAAACACTAACTTAAGTTGGTGTTTTTTTTTAATTGACTTAAAAAGGCCTTTGTGTTATAATATGCAGCCGTACGGACAAGTTATATACAATTATTGAATTTGAAAAGGAGAAAATATAATGAATTCAAATTATGAAAAATATCCAAATATTTTTGTAAAACCACAAGAAATTGACATCATGTATAGTGATAAATGTACGCTTTATCAATTAAACTTTAATGGATTAAAAGATATTCATGATTTCTTAGTTAGTAATCCAGAAGTTAATACTGAAGTATTTAGAGAACTAGTTAGAAATAAAGAAAGTAATTATTTCTTTGGTTCTTCATATGAAGATGCTTTAGATAGTTTAGTAAAAGAAACAAAAGTAAAAGAAGAAATTATTGATAGTATTAATGAATTAGCTAGTAAAGTAGATGAGAGATTAATTAATGAATTAGATTCTGAAAATAAAACTGTAGATATTAATGTTTCTCTTAACTATCCAGCAAATGGATCAGAAAGATCTATGTTAAATCGTGCAATTATTTTAGCTAGTGTTATTAAAGCTTTAGAGGATAAAGGTTATAAAGTTAAATTAACTGGTGTATCTTTATCTAAATCATTATCATATACTGAAATGTTAGATATTAATGTTAAATTAAAAGATTATGATGAAAAACTTGATTTAGTAACATTATTTAAAGCAACAGATACAAAATCATTCTTAAGAAGAATTTTATTTAGTGTAACAGAAACAACTGATGTTAAAGGGTATAGTTGGGGAGATACATATGGTATAAATGGATCAACAAGTGATTTATATAGTGTTATACCTCAAAATAATCCATCTTTATACTTTGATAATGCTGAAAAATTAAAAATTTATGGAGATATTCTAGAAAATGATTTTGATGAATGTATAGAGACATTATATGAACGAATTGAATTAGACAAAATGACTGAAATGTTCAGTAAAAACTGTGTATATAAAGAAATTGATGATAGTTTACTAAGAGGTAAAAGATAATAAATAATAAACAACCTACGGGTTGTTTTTTATATCAAAATAAACTTTTTCTTTACAAAAGGATTAAAATGTGGTATAATATACGTCTCGTATAGGTGGGTTATGAACTATAATGTAATGAGTAAAGAATTAATTGATATTAACAAGATTAAAAATCTTGAGTATATTAGCTTTTACGATTTCACTGTTCCAAGAAAAGACAGTAATGATGGTCGAAGAGTTATTGCCCCAGCTTTAATGGTTAAAGCTGATGGTAAAACATTCAACTATTCTGTTATGGATAAGTGTTTCGTACAATATGTACACAAGGTTATTTCAGTTTATAATAAAGAAAGTAAAATGGATTTAGATGATGAAGCTGTTCCTACTTTAATGACTGAAAGAATTGTTATTGATGATAAGAGTAAAGCTATTCTTGAGAAAGCTAGTTTCCTTGAAGGAAAAGAAATTACAGGATTCTATGATGGAAAAGATGGTTATGATGATACTCTAATATTCCAAATTGATGAAATAAAGAGTATTATGGACATCATTCGATATGTAATTACTGATTTCTCAAAATCATCTGATATAAATATTAAATTATCTAGTAATTATAGTGGTTATCATGATTACTATTGTATAGATAGTGAGATTGATGGTATATATACTAATTTATCAATTTATTATGAAAAATTAAATGAAAATGAATATCGTGTATCAATTGGTAATTTAGGTGAACCATGTCGACCATATGTAGTTGATATCCACTTTATGGATAATCGAATTAGTATCGTTGGTAAGTATAAAGATACAGTAATAGCTAACGAATTTAAAATCGATGAAAATGGTGCTATACATTTAAACTATGCATATCGTGATGGTAAACAAATTGCTTATGAAGTAGTTGATTTAGAAGAAGTTGACTTTAATCATAAGAACTTAATTAACTTGGATCGAGATAATGAATTTACTTGGTACAAGTTACCATGGAATGCATATATAGGAAGAAATAGTAGTGTTAATGAAGTTGATCCAACTACTCAAGTACATACAAATCAAGTTATGTATTTGGATATGATTGATGATAATTTCTATAAAAGAGAGTTTTATACTAAGAAATTATTAAGAGAAAAGACAGCAACACAAAGTAGATTTATCTTAACTGTTGATGAGTTAAGAAAAATAACTTTCGGATTTAAACTAGATGATGATAATTACTTAGTTGAAACAAGTTTCAAAAAAGCTTTAGGTGATGGTGAATATCAAGAAAAATATAATAATAGATATTTCTATCATTTAGCTCATACACAAAGTTTAGAAGGAATTACAAGAGAAGATTTGATTCCAATTACAAAAGATATAATAGAAGATAGAAATGACTTATTAAGAGAAGAAAAAGTAAAAAGAATAGGAGAGAAGAAATAATGGCAGTGTTTGATATGAATAATAGGTTTGGTTTTATGAAAGGTATTGGTAAAAATGGTAGATTTAGTGAGATACTACAAGCTATCAATAGTCGTTCATCAGCTTTACCTGTTGAATTTAAAGAATATTTTAATGATTATATTAATGGGGTTAAACAAGGATCACGTAATAATGACTTTTATGATGATGAATTGTTAGAAAAAGTTGTTCTAGAAATAATTAACTATAAAGGATATGCTCTTGGTAAATATAATCCTGTAACTTATTTTGAAAAGTTAATTTCACGTTCTAAAGTGGTTTTCCCATTTGGAACTAATACTGATGGTTTTGAATTGTTAAAAGATTTATTTGTAAGTAGTATCAGTACAGACACTGAATTATTTAACGATAAACTATTTACACTTTTCGATGATAAGAGGGATTATGTTGATATAATTCATCTAATTACAGCAGATGAAAGATTAGTTAAACATCTAGATAAGATTAATGAATTTGCTCTTGAAATGTCAAGAAGTGTTCAAAATCAAGATATCTTAAAAAGAGAGATTGTATCATTCCTTAACGTTGTTCCACGTAGTGATAATATTAATACACTAATTGAAACACGTATAGCTGATGCTAATAAGAAATACGGAAGATATGATGTTGATGAAAAGAAATTATCTTTAGCTGTTGATGAATATAATAAAGCTCGTGCTATTTCTAAGAAATTAGATAGTCAAAGAGAAATAATTGATAATCATGAAGCAGCTATTAAAAGAATGAGTGAAGCTGGTAAAAAAGGCGTTGCTGATGCAGTTGCTGAAGGTATTAGTAGTATTGATAACCATGTTGCAGAAAATAAAGAAGTATTTATTAAAGCAGCAGCTGAAAGTTTAAAAGATGTTCAAAATGATATGAAACTTCAAGCTCAAAAAATATTACGTAAAGAGATTGAAGAAGCTTCATCTAAAATTAATGAAATTAAAGTTGTAGCAAGTGGATTAGCATCATCAGTTACAGATGATATGTTAAGATATCAACAACAAAGAGATGAAATTAATAGAATGCTTGATGGAAAACAAATTCAAAGCATAATTTCTGATACAAAAGATATGAAGGAATTAAAGCAATTAATTGAATTCTTCAAAGCAAATAAAGATAAAATTATGACTGGTGTTCCAGTACTAGATGCACCAGCTACTAATGCTGAAGGTGAGGCTCCTGTTGCAGTAGCAGCTCCTACAACTCCAGCTACAGGATTCTATATTCCTGGTAATGAACGTTTAGTTGTACCAGTAAGTGCAAATATTATAATTCCTGAAACTATTAATTCAGAAATTATCTCTGCATTTGATGAAAGAATTCCATTCAAGAAGAGATTTGATGCTATTAAAGCTAAAATGGATAAAATGGCTAAAGAAGGAGTAATCTTCCACGTAATGACTGAAGAATTAATCCGATGCATTATGGAAGGTGACTGGCCTTATATTTGGGGAGCTTCTGGTTGTGGTAAGAGTTATGTAGTTGACCAAGTTGGTGAATTACTAGGTCTAGATGTTGTAGATAACGGTAAGATTACTGATAAATATAGTATCATGGCTTATAATGATCCACATGGAAGATTCCGTGCAACTCCAACATTCGTAGCAGTTGTTTATGGTAAATTATTAAAATTAGATGAGTTCGATAATGGTAATAGTGATACTCATGTTGTATTAAATGAATTATATTCAAAATCATGGGAAGCTATTAAAAATCCAGATAAGAAAGTATATGTAACTTTCGCTGAAGACATGCGTGTTCCAGTACATCCTAACTTTAGAATGGTTGGTATTGGTAATACAAGTGGTGAAGGTGGAAATGACCTATATAGTGCTCGTGGACAAATCGACGAATCAGTACAAGAACGTTGTACTCCAATTAAATGGTTCTATGATAACCAAGTTGAAAAGAAAATTCTTGCTGATGCACCTGCATGGTATGATTTAACTGTTAAATTCCGTAAAGTTTGTGATGATTATGCAGATTATCAACATGTTGATTATGTACAGGGTGTAATTACTACTCGTGATGCAGATGCTATTGCTAAATACATTCGTCATAATAGTAAATCACTAGAACAAGTATTAAGAGAGAAATTCGTTCAAGTAAAAGATAAGAACTACTTAAATTGGATTATTGAACATATTCAAAGTGTATACAATATTTCTGGTACATCAGATATAGAAGATACTAAAAAAGCTCTTAGTGAATATACTTCTAAAGAATTAGGTAAAAAATTAGTATACGTTGCAAATTGTGCAATGAATAAAAGAAAATAAAAGAAAGTAGGTTAATATGGGACAAAATACAAATTATGAAAGATATCCTCTTAATGTATTTAAACCAGAGGAAATAACTATTAATCGTAACAGATACAAATATTATTTAGTAAGATTTGATGATCTCTATGAATTACATGATTATTTAAAAAGTAATCCTAATGTAAACAAAGAAGTGTTCCATGAATTATCTAGTAGAACTGGTGGAGAGAAATTCGCTGGTATGCCATATGAAAAGGCAGTAGATGATTTAATTAATTCAGAAGATACAAAGTATTTTGAATTCGTTAACCTAATTAAAGAAATAATCAATGTTAAACATGGAGATACACATAAGTATAGAACTGTTTATACTTTAGCTGGTGGTCATATTAATACATCACTTTATTCAGCAGGTGTACCACTATGTTATGAAACAGAGGAAAGAATTACAAAACCAAAATATATTACATTATATTCAGCACTATCTTATTCAGGATCAACTATTGATGAACAAATATTTAATCGTGCAGTAATATTAATTAGTATTATTAATGCATTAGAAAAACGTGGTTATAGCGTTAGATTAAATGCCTTTGAGATGTCTAGTTGTGGTGATGAAGTAGTTAATAACGTTATTGGTTTAAAACAACATGGTTCTAAAATTAATCTTCCAGCTTTATATAAAACATCATTTAAAAAAGAGTTTTTAAGAAGAATATTATTCGGTGTATTAGAAACTGTTGGTGTTGAAAATGCATGGGGTGGAAGTTATGGTAAATCATGTGATGAAGGCTTTGTTAGAGAAGTACTTCATGTAAAAAATGAAGATATATATTTTGGAACTCCACAAGAGTTAGGTATCACTGGTGGTAATCTAGAAAAAGACTTTATTTCTGTATTAAAGAAATTAAAACTAGATGAAAACGTTGATATTAGATCTTTAAGTGATGATTTCCGTGAAAATGCTAAGAGATTAATAAAATAAATAAAAACAACCTTTATGGTTGTTTTTAATATAATTTTTTATAAAAATATGTTATAATTTACAAAGAGGTGGAAAGATGGATATAAAGGGATTAACTAAACAAGAAGTAGAAGAAAGAATAGAAAAAAATCTAGTTAATACAATTAATAATACTAATACTAAAACTATAAAAGAAATCTTTCTTACTAATATATTTACTTATTTTAATATCTTAAACGTTAGTTTAGCTTTAGCTATTTTAATAAGTGGTATTATCTTTAATAGATTTTTTTATTCATTAAAAAACTGTTTATTTTTGGGAGTAATAATTTGTAATACAACCATTAGTATAGTACAAGAGATTATGTCTAAAAAAACAATAGATAAATTATCAATAATATCTAGTATTAAACCAAAAGTATTAAGAGATGGTAATATTATTTCTATTACTCCAGAAGAGATAGTAATGGATGATATTATTAAATATGAATTAGGCTCACAAGTAGTAGTAGATTCTATTATTTTAACCGATTCAGTTGAAGTTAATGAATCAGCTATAACTGGAGAAGCTAAAACAGTTATGAAAAATAAAGGTGATACTCTTTTATCAGGTAGTTTTATTGTTAGTGGAACTACTTTTGCAAGAGTAATTCATATTAAAGAAGATAACTATATTAATACAATATCAATGGAAGCTAAGAAAATGGAAAAGAATAAATCTGTTATCTTTAATTCTTTTGAAAAACTAGTTAGAATATTATCTTATATTTTGGTACCACTAGGAGTAGCTTTATTTTTAAGTCAATACTTAGTTGTTGGAAGTAGTTTAAGTGATTCAATAATTAATACAGTAGCAGCTTTAATTGGTATGATACCAGAAGGATTAGTATTATTAACTAGTTCAGTTATGGCAGTTAGTGTAGTTAAATTATCTCGTGAAAAAGTATTAGTTCAACAGTTATATTGTATTGAAACGCTTGCTCGTGTTAATGTTATATGTTTAGATAAAACTGGTACAATAACAACTGGTAATATGAAAGTAAATAGTATTGTTAGTAAAAACGATAATTTTGAAAATACAATAATTAAAGTATTAAAAGTATTACCAGACAATAGTGGAACTTTTATTGCAATTCGTGATAAATTTAAACAAAAAACTGAAGAAAACAATAATGAAATAATACCATTTTCATCAGAAAGAAAATATTCTGCTTGTAAAATAGATAATACTTCATACTATATTGGAGCACCTGAATATGTTTTAGGTTATGACAAAGAATTAATTGATAAAGATATTATTAATAAACAAAATGATTATCGTATTTTAGTTATTGCAAGTAAAAAAGGTGAATTAGTAAAAAAACCAAATGATTTAAAAGTAGAAGGTTATATCTTAATAGAAGATGAAATAAGACGTGAAGCTAAAGATACACTAGAATTCTTTAAAGAACAAGGTGTTATTGTTAAAATAATATCTGGTGATAATTATAAAACAGTTACCCAAATTGCTAGAAAAGTTGGTTTAAAAAACTTAAATGGTATTGATTGTACTGATCTTACTGATGATAATTTAGATGTAATTGTTAAAGAAAATGATGTCTTTGGTCGTGTTACACCATTTATGAAAAAGAAATTAGTAGAAGCACTTAAACGTAATGGTTATACTGTAGCTATGACTGGTGATGGTGTTAATGATGTACTTGCTCTTCGTGAAGCTGATTGTTCTGTTGCAATGGCAAGTGGGTCTGATGCAGCTAAAAGTGTTAGTCAGTTAGTTTTATTAGATTCTAATTTTGCTAGTATGCCAAAGATAGTTGCTGAAGGAAGACGTAATATTAATAATATTGAAAGAAGTTCTTCATTACTACTTGTTAAAACTATTTATACAATACTTCTAATCTTAACTTGTATTGTTACTAGTAATAAATATTTCTTTGTACCAATTCAACTTACTTTAATTACTAGTTGTACTATTGGAATACCATCTTTTATACTAGCGCTAGAGCCTAATCATAATTTAGTTGATGGTAAGAGTTTCTTAGTTAAAATAGTTAAAAAGAGTTTACCTGGTGGATTAACAGTTATGTTAAATGGAATTATTATTCTTCTATTTAAACGATATTTTGAAATAGATGAAAATGTTATTAATGCACTAGCTGTATTAATTACGGGAATAACAGGATTTATTCATTTAGCTTATGTTTCCAAACCATTTAATTATTTACGAGGAATTATGTTTGGTTTATTATTATTAGCATTCTCTTATGGTGTTATTTTCCAAAATGAATTCTTTGTTCTTAAAGCATTTAATGGTCAAATAGGGTTAATATTCTTCTTGTTAATAATATTCTCTATCTTTGCGTATAATACATTAGTTAAAGTAGTAGATTATCTCTTTAATATTAAAAGTATAATTAAAAAATATAAGAATAAATAAATGTGTAAATAGGGGGTAGAATAATACCTCCTTTTAAAGTATAATGAAATTAGGAGATCTTATGAAATATATATTTTTGATTAATAGTTTTAGTACTAGAGAAAATACTGAAGATACTATAAGAAGAGTTGATTTAGCAGCTAAAACATTAGACCTTGATTATGAAATTAGGGTTAATTCACCAGAGTTATCAACAGAAAATATATTAAAAGAATATCAAAATGAAAAAAACATCATTGTAGCTATAGGTGGAGATGGTACAATTAATCGTATTGTAAATGCTATCTACGGAACAAATAATGCAATTAGTTTATTACCACTTGGAACTGGTAATGATTTTTCAAGAAGTGTTAATGAACAAATGAAAGATGGTCTTAATAAAATAGATCTTGTTAAAATTAATGATGCTTATTTCATTAATTTAGTTTGTTTTGGAATAGATGCGGATATAGCTAATGATGAAAGATATGTTGGTTCAAAGATTATTCCTAGAAGTCAACGTTATAATGCAACTATTGTCGCTAATTTCTTAAACTTTCAAGGTAAACATTTTAAAATTAGTGCCGATAATTTAATATATGAAAATGATTATGTAACTGTAGCAGTATGTAATGGTAAATATTATGGTCGTGGTTTTATTATGGGACCACGTGCTAGAATAGATGATGGAATAATTGATGTTTATATGATTGAAGATATGAATAAATTAGCTCTTATTAAAACTATACTTGGTTTAAGAAAAGGAGAACATGAAAAGAATCCTAAAACTAAATCTTTTCAAACTGATAAAGTAATTATTGAATCAGATAAACCAATATCATGTAATTATGATGGTGAAAAGATGACAAGTAAGAAATTTGAAATAGAAGTTATTCATCATGGTCTTGAATTATATTATAATAAAGATCTTCAAACTGAATTTGAAAAAACTAAAGTTAAGAAAAAATAAATAAGTCAATAGACTTATTTTTTATTAAATATTTACTTAATAATAAAAATATGTTATATATTAAGTATAGTAGGTGGATATGGGAAAGAATAAAAAGTATTATAAAAAAAATTATTATAAAAATAATAATAAAAAAGAAGAAAAGAAAGTTACTTATGATAAATTAATGCATGCAGATACTATTTCAGAAATTAAAGAACCTAATAATTATAATAAAATGTTAATTATTAAATATATTGCTGTTAGTGTAGTTTTATTTGCTATAATTATAGGTAGTCTTATCTTATTTAGAAATATGTAAAAATAATATCGAGTGTAAAATCTCGTTTTTTTATGTAAATTTTAGATTATTTATTTATTTTAAATAATATATTGAATATTTTTATGATACAATTATATTGGTGAAGTTTGGATGTTCAAGAAAATACGAAATATAAAAATTAATTATAAACAATATGGTAAGGGAGAAGATGTAGTTTTGCTTCATGGATGGGGACAAAATATTGAAATGATGAAACCTCTCGGTGATAATTTAGCTGATCATTATCGTATTACTATTATTGATTTACCAGGTTTTGGTTTATCTAAAGAACCTGTTTATGCACTTACTATTTATGATTATACAGAGATAGTTCATGATTTATTAAAAGAATTAAATATTCTTAACCCAATTATGATGGGTCACTCATTTGGTGGTAGAATTTCAATAGTTTATGCATCTAAATATAAAGTTAATAAATTAGTTTTATTTGGTAGTCCATGTGTAAGACATGAATATAAAAGTATTAAACAAACTATATTTAAAAAACTAAAGAAGATTAAATTACTTAATCCATTAGTTAATGTTATGAAAAAACATTTAGGTTCTGAAGATTATCGTAATGCAACTCCAATGATGAGAGATATTTTAGTTAAAACAGTTAATCAAGATTTATCTAATGAAGCTAAAAAGATTAAGTGTCCAACCCTTCTTATTTGGGGAGAAAATGATGAAGCTGTTCCAGTTAGTGAAGCAAAGGAACTTGAAAAGTTAATTAATGATAGTGCATTAATTGTTTTACCTGGAACACATTATTGTTATTTAGAGAATTTGAATCAAGTAGTAAATATACTATATAATTTTATTTAAGGAGGATATATGGTCTTATTTTTAAGTGTATATTGTATTTATGTAATATATCGTAGTGTTGAAGCAATGCATATGTTACAACAGAATCTATATAATGAAAATAATCGTTATTTAAAATGGATTCCTAAAAATTATAGAAGAGCTTTTTCAGCTATTGATTTTTTACCAATTATATTATTTATATTATTATATTTTATTAAAGAAAATGAAATATTAGATTTAGTTTTAATAGGTAGTATGTTTATATATATCTTTGGTATTATGTTAGAATATAAAAAAAATAAAGATAATCAAAATAAATTACCTCTTAAAGCAACTGGTAGAATCAAGAGATTATTTATTACTTATGCTTTAATATATGGCGTTGCAATATATTTTACAGTTGTTACTAAAGATATGAATATCTTACCATTACTATTAATATTATTATCACTTTTACTTGGTTTTGTATATTATGTAGTAGAACTTGCTAATATATTAGATACACCACTTAATAAATTAGTTTATTATTATTACTTTAATAAAGCTAAGAAAAAACTACGTAGTTATACTAATTTAGAAGTTGTTGGTATTACTGGTAGTTATGGTAAAACATCTAGTAAGAATATCTTAAATGAAATATTATCTAGTAAATATATTACAAGACCAACACCAAAGAATTATAATACACCATATGGTCTTATGATGACTATAAATAATTATATGGATAAGTTTGATCAAATATTAATAGCTGAAAGTGGAGCATATACTCGTGGTG